>JAEEGJ010012692.1_pt1 | contig 20738 bp, 22 predicted proteins | sample 8958761 | NCBI WGS metagenome assembly JAEEGJ01 (sample SAMN16246546, study PRJNA631951) | gut metagenome | biome: gut microbiome; feature: rumen; material: RS-attached | host: Bos | place: Iran: Karaj | collected 2018-10
ATGGACCAGAACTGCGCCAAAAGATTCATGACCTTTTTTTCCTGCGCTAATAGCCAGTTCATAACACTTTCTGATGTATTCTTCGTTGCTCATTCTATCCTCATATACTGTTAATTATCTTGACTTAAGATTATGCTTGTTCAAGCACATTATAGCAGTAAGTAGGAACAATTATCGTGGAAGCATCTATTGGCTCATTAGAAAATCAATTATGCTGCTCTTGAGTATCCGGTATTGATTTCCGATCTTATTGCTTTGACCTGTTTGGTTTTGATCAGCCAATAAGCAGGCTTTTTGCATAAATTGATCAGCAGACATCAGGTCATATAATCTATTTCCTCTAAACTCTATAAAAAATTGAGAGCTGAACGCTTTACCGGGATGATATAATTATCCTGTCTGGCGATATATTGCAATAAAACTGTGAGGACAAGACAAATACATGGGAAATACATTCAAAACAGGCGATTCGGTCGCTATATATTTCGGAGACACGATGCGTGAGCTTTTGTCGAAACCTTTGCGCAAAAAGGGTGTTTATTTCGTAGATTGTAAGATCGTTGCGATAGAAGGCGATACCCTGACTGTACTCTCTCAGATGAGATACGCGAAAGACAAGCTGCCGTACAAGGTTATGGGGATCTGTATCAATAAGGACGACAAGCACATTTTGCCTGAAGGGGTACTCGAAGAATTGAGGGAAATCGATAAGGACGAACTCGAGAAATTCGCTTCCGGACACGGCTACGATGCAAAAGAATTCAAAGCAGCACTCAAGCCTTACCGCAAAGACCGCAAGAAGGATTAATAGCGCAGGCTTTTCGATCTTACTGAAGAAGACAGTATGAGGATGGCTTATGAACAGGGAAGAAAGCATTGCTTTTGTAAATGAGCTATGTTCGGAATACAGGGCCGTCAGGGGATTACAAAAGGAGATCGACGATAACGGGAATCTGCTCAGGGAGCTTAACGATACAAAGTTTGTACCCAAAAGATTATTTCCTTTTTTCAGGCGGTATCTGATAATCGGCGTGATCACATTAGTGGTAATGCTCATTCCGACACTGATGTTTTCGGGCGTAATATTCTTCATTTCGTTTGAGAGTAATCTCAAGCCCGTTTATCCTATGACAGCCATCGCAATCCTATTCCTTATTAACTTAGCGGTCCCCGCAGTGATCATTATCCGCGGATTCAGGAAGGCGAAGCGGAGAAGGGATGAGCTTAACCGGCAGGATGTGGAGAAAGCCGAATATAACAAAAAGCGCATGGATGAACTGATGCTCCGGACAGATGAGCTCAGGAAGCAGAAGGAAGCAAAGCTGGAATCACTTCAAAATCACAATGATATAATCCCGGAAGATCTCATGAAAAAAGAGAAGATAGAACAGCTTAGACGCCTGCTCGTGACCGGTAAGGCGCAAACGATATCTGATGCGATAGAAATGATGAAATCTTGAAGCTGATACGTTATTCTATTTGAAACAAATACATTCGGAGGACAGCAATATGCAGATCGTTGAGATTCCCGTTTACAGCATCAGTGTTCAGCTTGAGAGCGCACTCCGCAAGAAAGAATATAAAGAAGATCAGATAGCCCAGGCATATGGCATCCTGAGCGAGAAAAAGAAGAAGCAGAAGACGCCTGTTATCATCCTCGCTTCCGTTATTGCTGCCTTCGGACTGATCACACTGATCGGTGCGATCATCGCAGACAAACTGGCTGTCGGGATCGCGAGCTTTGCTGTTTTGGTCATTGCTGCCGGTGTAGCCGGATATATCGGCTATTACAACAATGTCGGAAAGACCGCAAAACAGTGGAACAATCTGCTCAAGCAGTTCTATCCCGACATCAGCGATAAATACAAGCTCTGATCCATAAACGGATCACATCATTGAACCGGTATATAGCCGCTCTTTTCAACGATCTTCTGGCCGTCGGGTGAGAGCATGAAATCGACTGCCTTATAGACGTTGGGGTTTTTCTCGCCCTTCCTGTAGACCGCATAGACTCCGCCCGAGACAGGGTATGAGCCGTCCGCAATGGTCTTGGGGGTGGGCTCGATGCCGTTTATTTTGAGGATCTTCACTTTGCCTTCGCCGAGCATTCCGGTTACATAGTATCTGAAGGAGATGCCGATGGGGCTTCCGAAAAGGGCCGTGTAATCGGGCACGATCGGCTCGTCGCCCATGAACTTAATGAGCGCCGTCTGTGACCCGCTTCCTTCGTTTCTGTGCATCGCGGCTATGGGGATGTTTCTGCCGCCGAGCTCTTTCCAGTTCTTGATCCTTCCGGAATAGATTCCTCTGGCCTGGTCGACCGTTATGTCTGATACGGGGTTTTCGGCATTCACGATAAACACGAACGCGTCGCTGCCGATCCTGACCATCTCAAGTTCAACGCCATTGTCGGAGGCGTATTTGAGCTGTTCGTCTGACGGCTGGGCGCAGATGATGATATCCGCCTTTCCGTCAACGATATCCTTGTAAGCGCCTCTCGTATTCGTGTAATGCATGGCACTCGAAGGGTCGTAGTTTTCGCCTGCAAACTTTACCGAACTCTCGGGATAGATGCTCTCGACAAAGCCCGCATACAAAGGGAGGAGCGCGGCGGCTCCGTCTATCCTGGGGATGTCGCCTTCAAGTTTTTGCGCGTCTTTGACAGGGAAAATGTTGGGCGAATTCGTGAAAGGCACGTAGTCTTTAACTTCAACGCTCATCTTCTGCATTCCGGGCGAATGATGGCTTGTCACTCTCTTGATGAAAAGGTGATATATTCCGGCATCCATTCCCGCGAACAGCACTATCACAAATGCGATTACCGCAAGTTGTTTTGCAAGTTTCTTTTTGTCCATCAGATCATCTCCAGTTCGCGATCATCTCAACGATCGAAATGCTTTGCCAAAGCCTGATTCCGTATAAGGTCAGAGCCGTTGTGACCGCTATCCCCGCAAGTGTGACCAGAGCGAGTATTATCAGAAAAGTCTTGTCCTTCATAAAAGCGCCTCACATGTGAGCTAAGCCCATGGCAAGATAGACGATGAGTAAGATCTCGATGACCAGTTCAAATAAGAATACCGATGAAAGGATCCCGTACACGATCAGCTTCGTCGGCTTTCTTTCTTTTCTCTTCACCTTGGGGATCTGGACGAGTGTCATTACCAGCAAGACAATGAAAGCAACCGGTATTCCGATAGCCATAAAGTAAAAGAACAGAAGAAGTATATCGGCAAGTATATCCATAAAAACCTCCATACGGCCGGTGATTATTTAGTGTAATTTTACACTATTTGGCGATTTTTGCAAGAGCGTAGGAGCGCAGGAGCATTTTCCGCTTGCGCGATCAACGGACGTACATACGAAAAACGGTTTTTGGCTTGATTTATCCGTGCATTCCGGCCGTTTTCGTGCCATCATTCGAAAAATGTACATACGAAACTTGAGATTTTCCCGGATTTATATGTGCGCCGGGGCTCTTTTCGAGAGAAATGCACGGATAAAAACAGACTTTTATTGCTTTTCGTATGTACACAAGATATTCAGAAGACTTGCTGCAGTGGAAGATCCGCGTTTGCTGATCAAAGAGCCTTGCCGCTGACCCATCTGTATCCTGCTTTGATCACAGTATCGATGTGATAACCGTAATCGCCCAGGGCGGCGCGGAGTTTTTTGATGTGCGTATCGACCACGCGCTCATAGCAGTCGAACTCGTCTGCCCAGAGGCTGTCTAAGATCTGAGTCCTGCTCAGTATGATGTCCTTGTTCTCGATGAGATACATTAGAAGATCGTATTCCTTGGGAGCTAAGGCTATCTCTTTTTTATTTGCGGTGACGCGCCTTTTGGCGGGCTCTATCTCGAATTCGTCGATGACGATGAGGCCGTTCTTTACGAGAAGACCGCGGTATCTGTTGATCAGGGCGTTGATCTTCAGAAGGAGCATCTTTGCCGAAAAAGGCTTTGTAATGTACTCGTCTGCGCCGATCTCATATCCCGTGACGATATCGGTCTCATCGCCCAAGGCCGTCAGGAAGATGACCGGAACATCGTATTTGTTCCTGATGAATTTGCAGACGTCCCAGCCGCTCTTTCCGGGCATCATGATATCAAGAACGATGCAGTCGTATTTGTTCTTTTCGATGAGCGTGCACGCTTCATTTCCGTTGTCGGTCACATCAACATCGAGACCGTTCTTTGTCAGGAACCTGACCGTGATGTCCCTTAAAGTCCTGTCGTCTTCTGCCAGAAGTATCCTGCTCATACTTTCTCCGTCTCAAACCAGAAAATGGTCTCTTTGCCCTTCATGTAAGACCCGCAGTCAATGCCCAGGATCTTCATGATGTTCTCGTTTATCTCAACGCCCATGCCGTTGTTATTTATCTTATCAGTATTGCTCTTCTTCTCGTTGGCGCTGTCATTCTTAAAGATGACGCTGACTTTGCTGCCCGTCATGCTGAACCTGATCTCAGCCCTTTTATCGGCATACTTGACCATGTTTGTTATGTAGTTGCCCAGCGCGATCTTCATGAGCTTGAGGTCTGTTTTTATGATGACTTCCTCTTCTTCGGGGAGCTTAACGTTCAGATTTCTTTCTTCTGCCAGTGGCTTGATCCGGTTATATACAGACCTTATAAGTGATGCCAGATCGACCTCTTCGATCTCGGGCTTTAGGCTGCCGGAATCGATCTTATCCATCTCAAGGAGCGCGTTGATAAGGCTCGTCATGTCTTCGACTTCGCGGTTCACCTTCTTGGCATATGAAGCGCGCTCTTCCTCAGTCAGGTAATCCCAGTTGTCCATGTAAGCCTTGGTTACTGCAAGAGGGGTCTTGAGCTCGTGAGCAACGCCTCTGGAAAGCCTTCTGGACTTCATATCGTATTCCTTGCGGTTCTTGTAGAGCTTGCTCATTACGAAGGCGATGACAGCCTCGATCAGGATAAATGTCGCAGCAAGAATGATATATACGGCCTTGTTTGACGACAGAGCGATCTCCACGGGATGGAAGAGCTGCACGGTATAATATTTTCCGTATTTTGTGGAAATGCTGACGAAATAGTATGAGGTCCAGATATCCTCCTGCTTCGTGGGCGCGTAATCACCGTCAGCTCTCTTGGTGATAAGGTCATCGAGGAGTTTTTCCGCTTCCTTATTGAGCCTTTTCTCAGTGTTGTTCTTCGCTGTCCTGACCTTGGTGCAGTACAGATAATCTTTGCCTTCCCAGACTGAGGTGGAGACCTTCTTGCCTGTGGTGTAATCTATGTCGGCGAGCTTATAAGTGTGGTTCGATGCGGTAACTTTTCCGCCGTGGATGAACAGATCGTCGCACTCGGCCTCGAAAACGGGATCGTACATGTGCCTGTCATCGCATTCTTCATCCAGGAAAAAGATCCTGACTTCTTCTTTGGTGACTGTATGATCGTCGGCAAGATAGACCCACCAGTAATCTGAAGAAGTATCGAATCTGGTTCCGTCATTTAAAGTGACGCGTCCGTAGATACCTTTCTGGCCGTAACGGATCTGGAAATAATCGTTCCAGGAATAGTAATACGGGATCGCGATGAGGTCTCGTTCAGATTGGATGTGCATTGCCCTGTCACCATGCTCGGAGGCACCTTCTGCCTGCTCCATATTCTTCTGCATTTCCTTTTCGGCAACGATATATGTGTAAAAACCCGTTCCCGCCAGAAAGACTGTCAGGACCAAAAGCTCAAGTATGATGGCTGTAACTATGTATGTCTTCTTCATTTTTCCCACACCTCAAATGGATTGATGGTGCAATGATATTATCCCCGTGTGTACTCTTTGTGTCCTTTTCTAAACCGGGCATATCTCAAGGATACATCAACAATTATTATACTGAATCAGATTTTGGCTTATTTTCCCTTTTTATGTAAAAATATGCACGGAATAATAAGGTAACCGGAAGGATGTATTAATGAAACTCTGGGACAAAGCAGTTGTTCTTCTCATTGGAGCCGCAGTATTCATGAGCGGCTGCACGCCAAAGTCTGAGAAGAACATATCAGAGAGCACTTCGGCCGGCATAACGAAAGCGGCATATTCATCCAAGACGGAAGAGATCGACGCATTCCTGACCGAAAACATTCCGAGAACGGCATTCCCTTCCATGTCGGTTACTATCGTAGACAAAAACGATGTTCTGATGTCTAAATCTTACGGAATATCCGGCATGGAAAAAAAGACGCATGCCGTAGGGTCCGTCAGCAAATCCTTTACAGCACTTTGCATCATGCAGCTTGAAGAACAGGGGAAGCTCTCATTGTCTGACCCGTTGTCCTTATATCTTCCGTCTGTTACCGATGCATCTAAGATCACCATCCTGCAGCTGTTAAATCACACGAGCGGACTTGGGGAACACCAGAATGCCGGCAACTGCCATATCGTGGGTGTTCAGGGAAAACATGTCTATGCCAATGTCAATTATTCCCTGCTCGGCGAAGTTGTGGAAGCCGTGAGCGGCATGTCTTTTGAGGATTATGTAACCGCCAATGTCATTAAGCCGCTGGGCATGGATTCCACATTTGCCAATCCGTCCGAAGCAGTTAACAAAGGGCTTGCCCGGGGGCATTCGAACTGGTTCGGACTGAAGATCCCCACCAGCATTCAGTATTCTTCCTCAAAGAACGCATGGATCACTGTTCCCGCAGGATATATCTGTTCTTCGTCTTCGGATCTCGGACGCTATCTTCAGATGTATCTCAGAGGAGGCGAAGGGATAATCTCTTCCGATGGCATTCATTCGATGTTCTACGACAGCGTTTACGTGGAAGACGACATTCCGTACAGCTACGGCATGGGATGGAATGTTATCAAAGACACGCTGAGCGAGCCTGTCATATACCATACAGGGCTTGTGGAGACCGGCATGGCATGCACATATATTTTGCCTGAAAGCGGTATCGGAGTGTCTTTTACGGTCAACGCAAACGATTATCTTATAGGTACCGACCTGGCGGACAGAGTAGGATGGGCCGTTATCGAGATCTTAACGGGAGATAAACACGGTGAGATAGGCGAACATGAATATCTTCTAAGGCACCTGATGTTCGACGCGATCTATCTGGCCGTGCTTGCCGTGGCAGTGCTGTCATTTGTGAAAGTGCGTTCCGGGAAGACCAACACAGCAGTTCTTATCTTGTTGCATCTTATCCTTCCCGTATTGCTTCTTATATTGCTGCCGGTGTTCTTAAATACGCCGCTGTGGGTGGCAAAGGCTTTTGTACCGGATATGTTTACGGTCATAGTCGTAGCGGCTGCTCTTCTGTTTATATCGGGAATCGCCAGGGTGGTTTTCCGCAAGAGGAAAAAGGCCTTTGAAAAAACCTGAGAATAAAACGTGCAACATTTTCGGCCGGTAACTGTATATATGGCAGAGACGATCGAAAAGGAGATTAAAAAAATGAAAAGATGGATCAAGAAAGCGGCATGCGCCGTAATGGCAATTACACTTATTGCAGGTATTTTCACAGGCTGTAAGGCACCAACAGTCGCTATGCCTGACTACACATCAGTAACGGAACAGCCGGGCGGGCTTCCCGAAAAAGGAAAGGTCGGCGATATGGAATACAGGGTATTGGGCAAGGGCCAGATGGGCAGCTACAACAAGCCCAGGGGTTACTATTTCGACCAGCTCGAGCAGCTTAACTCACCTATATTCATCATCATCAGCGCCGGTACACAGACAAGGACAGGCGGAGAACTTAAGATAAAAGATCTCGGAATGCAGGGATCTAAACTCGTTATCGTAGTTGAAGAGACAAAGGCTGCCGGCGATAAATATACGGGCCTCGACTGTCCGACTGCCGCACTGGAAGTAGACCATGCGCCTTCTGAGGTCCTGATCGTAAGCACAAAAGGCGAGCAGTTCAAGAAGATCGAGGCGTAAAGCTGCCTGAATGCCGCTTCTATGGGACATAACTTGGCCGGGTACCTATAAAAATCAATTTTTTGCGGGATTTATAGGTACCGCTATCGCCCGCTGTGGTTCATTTTGAGGCTCAGTACATATAAAAAACGCGTGTTCGTGATTTTTATATGTACTTTTTTGTTCCGGGTCATCTAAAACAGAAGAGCGGTACCGATAAAAAACGGTGTATTTCGATATTTTATAGGTATTTCTGTTTCGAAAGCGGCCGGATATGATCGAACAAACAATAGGTGGTCACGTTTTTGTTGTATTATACATATAGTCCGGATATATAAACTGTCCGGAAATGGGGGATGATGGCATGAGCAAACTGTTTTCGTATGTATGTCCAAGCTGCGGAGGACATCTGGACACTGATGATTCCCGAAAACTCATGATCTGCAGATCATGCGGGAATACATATGACTATGATTATTTCAGCGGCGAAAACCTTCTCAAAGCGGCAGACAAAGCTTTGGCGCACAACAACTTTTCCGCTGCGAAGGACATGTATTCGTTCATGCTGGACAAGGAGCCGTCCAATGTGAAGGCACTTACGGGTCTGCTCCTTGCGAATAACAATGCCGGAAGACTGTATGACATCACGCAGAAGATCAAGGACGGAACGTTCAGCGCTGCCGGCTTTGATCTTGTGAAGTACAAGGATACGGCTGATCCTGAGGTGCTTGCGTTTTTCGAAAAGACGGACAGGATATTGGTGCTTTATAAAGAATACATTGCCCTGAAAAAGGACTTAAAGCGCCTTGAGGCGGAAAAGAAAGATTCTGAGCCTGAGGTCAGCGAACCGGGCGGCGGGTTGTTCAGCTATGCATCTGAGAAGACACTTAAAACGACAGTTGTTGTTGCTTCGGCAGTATTTGTGATCCTGCTGACCGCAGCGATCCTGTCCGGATTCAACGGTCCCGCGCAGGCATTGTCAACGGCCGTGCTGGTCATTGCCATGATCGTGACAGGCATCATTATCCTTGCCGCGCTCATTCAGCTCCGTGACAACAAAAAGGCGGCAGAAGAGCCTGCTGCGCAAGAACCTGACGAGACAGAGAAAAACAGGCTTGAGATTGAAAGAGTCATCGGTGAGATCAACGATGTATTTAAAGAGATCTCAAGCTTGTCATAAGAGGCGGAATTTGGGTAAGAAAAGATCGAACGAAAAGAAAAGCGGCCCGAAAAAAGAAATAATCCTAACGGTCATAATTCTCGTTCTGGCACTGATAACAGGCCTTTTGGGAGTCATTGAATATTACTGTTACCAAACGATGCTGAATGACTGCACGTCCGTTGTCATGGGCTCCGTGGAACAGGAAGGCACGGGGATCCTTCGGGAAATGAGAAACACGGTGGAAGGCAGATACCTGAGCACCGGCAAATCACAAAGACGCTGGATCAGGATCGCCGTGAGGACTGACGGAAAATTCACGAGGACCCCTCTTTATGCAGGCAGAGGCTACGGGACTGAGGGCGACCTCGTCGAGATACATTACAACCCCGCAGATCCCGATGAATACTATATCGGTAACTATGTAAAAGAGACCCGTTCAGCGGCTGTTTTCCTGTTTGTGGTCAGCGGGATATCCCTGGTGATGGCCTTGTTCCTGATCAGCTTTTTCGGGCTCAGAAAAGATGACCGGAACGTCAAAGATAAAAAGGCGAAAAAGACTTCCTCTGAAAAAGAGAAACTGACTCCGAGAGAAAAGTTCCTGAAAAGAGCGGAGGTATATAGAAAGAATTACACCAACGAGCGTATCCGCGCACAGATCCTGGAAGACTGCGTGCTGTTCAGGTTCTTGATCGTTACTTTTCTTATCGCATGTTTTCTCATATTGTTGAGCATCGGCATGACGATCAAGGATATATACACGGATCACAAGGTTCCTTTCAATAATTACTACTGGAATATCAACGATGACTTCTACAGCGTGGAGATCACCGAAAGACCGCAAAAGGTCTACGGTTCTTATTACGATCTGACCGTGGGGAGCGAGCACATCCTGGCAAGGGGTTTTGATCTCGATAAGCTTTTCGAAAAGGGCGGCACGGTAAAGCTGCGCGGAAAGATAAAGAGGATAAAGAAATCCGATGAAAATGCCAGGAAGAGCATCAAAGAGTATTACCAAAAGACAGGGTATCTGGAGTCCTTGAAAAAGGAGGAATACTGCTACTACTACTTAGACGGCTCGATGCCGAATATGTGGAACGAGCTTAAGAACAATCATCCTCTCGGGCTGGTGTTCGGCCTGACGATCCTTGTGGTCTTGATCATAGTAAATTACGATGACAACACGCTGAATACGGCAAAGCACATAAGGCCTGCAGTAAGCGGCAGGAGACGAAGTGCAAAAGAGATAGACGATCTTGCAAATCATCCGGATACCATATGGCTCAATGACATAAAAGTCTTCGCTACGCCGGAGGCTCTGATCGGTCTAAATAAAGGCCTGACCGTGATCGATTACAAAGACATAAAAGGTATCAGGGTCAAGACAAGAAATCACAGCCGGCGCACACACAGAGGACCGCGCGGAAGAGTAGGTGTTGGCATGGCTATATACTACTCCCTTACCGAACACCACACCGAGTGGCAGACATACCGCCTGATCATCAAGACAAAGAATCACAGGAATATGCTCCTTACGGAAACGGCGTATAAATACGGTTACAAGCAGCTGCTTCCGGTGCTGTCTGCGAAATGCATTGATGTGGATCTTAAACTTCCGCAATGATTTTTCAACAGGCTATTGATTTTTGTTAGCAGGTTTTATTTGAAAAACTTTGTGATAAAATTTTCGGGAATTAATACGAGGGGTGTGAAGTATTATGATCAAGAGTTTGAAAAAGTTCGTTGACGGCAAAGTATTCCAGGGCATTATCCTTTTCGTTATCATCTTCAACTGCGTGATAATGGGCTTAGAGACCATCAAGGATCTGTCTCCGAATGCACTTACTGTTTTCGCGGTAATAAACAACGTATGTCTCTGGATATTCATCCTGGAGATAATCGTTAAGCTCTTAGCTTACGGTCTGGATTATTTCAAGGATCCGTGGAACTGGTTCGATATGTTCATCGTCGGCATCTCAATGGTATCGGGACTGCCTTTCATGGCGGCTTTCCGCGCAGTGAGAGTGCTGAGGGTACTTAAGTCTCTGAAAGCGCTTCGCGGCACGAAGCTCATCGGTGCCGTCCGTCATCTTCAGGTCATCATCGCCGCGATCTTCAAGTCGATCCCGAGCATCCTGTGGACAGGAATCCTTCTCATCCTCATCTACTACATCTTCGCGCTTATCGGCGTGAATCTTTTCGGTGAGGCATTCCCTGACTGGTTCGGCAACATCGGAAAATCCATGTACACTTTGTTCCAGGTAATGACGCTTGAGAGCTGGTCCATGGGCATCAGCAGACCGGTCATGGAAGTGTTCCCTTATGCGTGGGCATACTTTGTACCGTTCGTGCTCATCTCTTCATTCATCGTCATGAACGTTGTCGTAGGTATCGTCGTTAATGCCATCAGCGAAGTTACCGCTGAGAATACCAAAGAAGAGGCAGAGGACAAGGTCTCAGAGACCGAACTCATCGGCGAGATCCATTCGCTCAAAGAACAGCTGGACCGCCTCGAAAAGCAGCTTGCCAAGTCAGCGAAGTGATCTTTCCGTTTTTTCGAAAATAATAAAGCCGGCCACAATGTAGTGACCGGCTTTTTGTTTGGGTTGTATTTTTTTTACGCGGGGATGTTCTCCGGGCTGAAATACTTGGTGAGAAGGTCATTCACCTTTTCTTTTCCTGCCTTCTTTACGACCAGTTCAAGGAACTGCTTTGTGGTAACTTCCTTGTTCTGATTGGAAGAATACCATTCCTGAACGAGCGCTTTGAAGTTATCTTCGCCCATGGCTTTTCGAAGCTCGTAAAGGAAGCTTGCGCCGCCCGAATAGACCGTGAAGATGTAGCAGTATTCTCCAGGGAGATTTGCGCGTCCGGCCTTATCGTAATCCTTGTGTGAGAGGTCGACCTTAAGGCTTCCGCCCTGCTCCCAGGAGCTCTTCCACGAGGCTCCCGTGGACACAGGATCGTGAATTGTATCGCCTGTTTTCTCATAGTAGATCTGGGTCGCCAGTGTAGCGAATGACTCGTCGAGCCAAGCCTCGTTGTACTGGTCGTTTCCTACGCAGGAGTAGAACCACTCGTGTCCGATCTCGTGACTGATGGTCTCGCTCATGTCTGCGGAAAGTTTTACATAGTCATCGTTGATCCTTACAAAAGCAGGCGATTCCATGCCGCCGTAAGCATAGCTGCACAAAACGACATCGAGATCGTCATATGCATATTTCCCGAAATAGTCGTTAAATATCCTGACCGATTTGACGGATGCAGGGAGCATGTGCTCCTTTGCGGCCTTTTTAGCGTACTCGTTGTTCTCGTAGTACCAGACCTTTACTGATATGCCGTCAACGTTTTCTTCGTAAACCCCAAGGTTCTTGCCGGTCAGGACTGAGAAGTCTCTTACGTTCGTTGCCTTGAAATCGTAAGAACCGTCGTCGTTACGCTTTTCGCTTCCGGTCGCGCATGCCTCAAATCCTTCGGGGACTTCCATGTGGACATCGTAATCCGAGCATTTTGTATAGAAGCACTCGCCATACGGGAAATAGCCGCCCTTTGCCCAGCCGCCGTTCTCATAGACGGGGAGCGTGGGAAGGAAGGGTCCCAGGGCGATTACGATGTCTTCGGGCTTTGCGCTGTTCTTGTCGACAAATGAATAGGACTGCCTGCACGAGCCCTGGGGGACTTTCAGGCTGAATTTGACGGTGATCTTGCCGGCTCCGCCCGGTTTTACAGCTTTTGCGAGGGTTGCAGTGACGACCGACGGGTCCTGTTCCTCGTGGAACATTACGTCCTTGCCGTTCTGGCTGATCCCGGTTATCGCTGTGTGGTAGGTCCCGTCTGCGGATGCCTTTTCTTCCGCAAGATTTGAGGGGTTATAGTCGCGGAGGACAATGTTGTCCCAGGTATCGTTGCTATAGTTCTTGAAAGTGATCTCTTCTTCGCCTTCGACGGTCAGGAGGTTGCCGGCCTTTTCGACCGTGCCGACCTTGATATTGGCCTTGTATTGAGTTCTCTCCGGCGTGCTTTCCTTTGCGCCCTGCGTGCATCCCGTCAGGATAAGCGCCAGCGCCATTACGGCAGAAATGATCTGCTTTTTCATTGATAGATCTCCCCCCTGTGTAAATTGGTTAGCTTAAACAATCATATATTTTCAAGAAATATGCGCGCGTGTTTTTTACGGCAAATTTGTAAGTATTATTCTGTCAGGTGTTTGTTTATGTTCCGGTGGTATAATTAAAGTTAGTGATAAGCAACTATCAGGGGGATCTTTTATGCATTTCAAACGCTTAATGTCAGTTGTTATTTCCGTGGCCATTACGGTCAGCATGATTCCTGTTTTCGTGTCTGCAGATGAATCGGAAGACACATCTGCTGCGACGGAGACCACGCAGGCTGCTGAGTCTTCAGAGACTGAGAAGCCGTCCGCAAAGGAGACCGAAAAGCCGGAGGAAAAGAAACCTGCTGAAACATCTGAGACGGCAAAGGAGACTGAAGCAGAAACCGCTGCGACTGAGCCCGCTGAACCGTCTGCTGCAGAGACTTCGGAGACTGAAACCGAAGCGACGGAACCTGAAGAGACCAAGCCTTCTGAATCAGAGACTGAGGCTACAAAGCCTGTTGAGACAGCTCCCGCTGACGATGCGGACAAAAAGGATATCGGTCACTCGGTAAAGAGGAAAAACATTTACGATTATTCGGGTGATTTCGGTCCGAACAATAAATTTCACTGGGATCTTAATGACGAGACCTTTGTTCTCACGATCAGCATTAAGAGCGGAACAGGAGCAATGCCCGATTACGACAACCGGTTTGATACTCCGTGGAACTTTTATCAGGACTATATAAAGGAAGTCGTTATCCAAAGCGGTATCACATCGGTCGGCTCTTATGCATTCTTCAAATGCGGAGCCATTACAAAGGTCACACTTCCCCAGGGATTGAAGACCATTGGCACCAGTGCGTTTTTTGAATGCGGAAAACTCGAGGAGATCAATATTCCCGACGGCGTTACGAAAATAGATTTCAATGCTTTTAAGAACTGCGCAAGTCTTAAGAATATCTCGATCCCCGGAAGCGTAGCTTCTGTTGACAGCTATGCTTTCCAAGGCTGCTCTTCGCTTGAAAACGTTACGCTCGCGCAGGGAGTGAAAGAGCTCGGCTGGTCGGCTTTCCAGGGCTGTGTTAAGATCAAGACCATAGACCTCCCGGACAGCATTAATTTCCTTTCATATTCTGTTTTCGCCGGTTGTAAGGAACTGACAAGCATAAACATTCCGGGAGGCGTCAGCGAGATCCATGACAGTACTTTTGCCGGATGCGAAAGTCTTAAAAATGTTACGCTTGGGTTTGGTCTTAAGAAAATAGAAGTACATGCTTTCCAGGACTGCACAAGCCTTGAGAGCATATCGATACCGGCAAGTGTTACGACGCTGGGTACTGATTCTTTTAGCGGCTGCACAGGCCTCAAGAGCCTCGAGATCTCGCCCGATCTTTACAATAAGAGCAAAGGCGCTTTTTCAGGCTGCACGGCTCTTACCGAACAAGGGATCACTTTCACGAGCCTTGCATCAAATACGCTGTCGCTCACGGGCAAGACCGCGAAAGTCAAATATAAGAAGGTCAGGAAAAAGAACCAGCTGCTGAGTGTGTCAAAGGTCCTTACGTTCAAGAACAGGGGAACCGGCACGTTGACCTACAAGAAGTATTCCGGCAACAAGAAGATCGTCATCAACTCAAAGAACGGAATAGTTACCGTAAAGAAGAAGCTCAAGAGAGGCACATACAAGGTAACCGTCAAAGTAATGGCCTCAGGCAGCGCAACGGTAAAGTCGAGCGGCTGGAAGAAAGTAACATTTAAGATCAGAGTAAGATAAGTTAAAAGGACTGCACATCGCGTGCAGTCCTTTTTCGATTACTTCTTCATTTCCTGTATCTTCTCGTTCATCTGCTTTGCTTCCTTGCGGTAGAAACGCATGAAGCAGAACCAGATTACGAATGCCACTATGAGCTGGATCGCGGCTATGACGAGACCCTGCGTGATCGTTGCTGAGCCGCCGAACCAGCCGACTGAATAAGCGACCAGTGTGTATATGGTGCAGCCGATACCCATGTGGATCAGCACTTTGACGGGCATGGGCAGCTTTTCGCTGTTGTAGACCATTGACGGTACGCCGAAACCTATGCCGACCAGTGCGCTGCCGATCACCATTTTCGTGAACCTGTGATCGGTAAGAGTGAAGGTTCCGCCGTTAATGATATCGAAGAACATTCCTACGAAACAGAAGATCGCGAGCGCCATTCCGATGCTGATAACTGTGCTCTTGAGCAGATCTTTTAATATTTTCATTTTCTTTTCCTCCCTTATAAACCGAGATACTTTTTGAATTCCGGCAGATACTTTCTGGAAACGTAATCCATATCGCCGTTCTTGAGTTTCAGAAGAAGCGTTCCGCTGAATCCCGGCTCGATGCTGTCCATGTAAGACAGGTTGATAAGCGTGGTCTTCGATATCTGCATAAACTGTTTTCCAAGCTGCAAAGCCAGCTCGTAGAGTCTTTTTCTCGAACGGTATTTCTGCTTCGCACCGTAGATTACCGTGTCACCGTTTTCGACTCTGACCATGTAGATGTCTTTAGGCTGCAGCACAACGATGTCCTCTTCGTTCTGAAGTGCCGTTACCGGTGTCTCGCTGTTGCTGAAGATATCGATCATGCGCTGGATCTCTTCCGTGACCTTGTCCGTGTGAATGACCGCGAAAGGTTCCCTGTATTCAGCTGATATATCTATGTTTACTTTCATCTCCTGAAAGCCTCCCTGAAATAATCGTTAGTGTTACGGTCAACGCCTGCTGCTACATGTTTGTCACCTCCCGTTTCCGTTTGTGACCTCATGTTAGCAAAGGCATTCTGCGCTGTGTTGCAAAACGCGGTGAGTGGCAGAAAACGGCAGGTGAAATGCAAAAGACTGCTTCCGGGATCAGTTGTATCCTAAGACATCCCTAATTACTGTTTTTCTTATAGTGGCAGCATTCTCGATGATGTAAGGCTTAAGGGTCGATCTGTCGATGGACTGGTCTAAGGGCGGTATTGGCACAGTAGGAATGAATTCGCCGGGTTCGTCAGATTGATAGATAACAGCGCTTAGAAGAACATTATCTTCGATACAGTACATAGTCTGTGTCTTATTTCCGAATTCTATTTCAGGGGATCCGGTAAACCAGTACGTGCCTTCCATCCACATAGACTTATCGCCGTAATTCTTGTAGAAATCGTATTCCTTGTCGTACACTTTGCGCGCGTCTTCGTAGGAATCATAGACCCAGATGGCGATGTAATCCAGAGGGTCCTTATCGAATCCGTTCCTGTTTACGGCAAGATAAAGGATGCCGTCTTTGACAAGCTTTTTGACTGACCAGTTTCCGTTGATGTCAGATTTTTTCTCACCGACCGTAATAGGATAATCAGTGGCATAGTTGATCTTTCTGCAGGCCGTGAGAGCGCACATGGCCATTGCGGCTGTAAGAATTAAAGCGATAACTTTTCTCATATGAATCCCACCCCTTTTTAATGTATTCCGCTTCTATTATACACTGCGGCGGTTGGGGTTTGGGCGGCATGGCGGTTTAGATAGTCGGTGCTGTGGTGTACATATAAAAATCGCGATTTTGGTTTTTTTATAGGTATAGCCGTTGCCCTCGGGGGATCATTCTAAGAGTTAATACCTATAAAAATCGCATTTTTTCAGATTTTATATGTATTTTCTGTTCGAAAAGACATCGCGCTGACGTTCCGATACATATAAAAAACGCTGTTTTTCGATTTTTATAGGTACAGACACATGCAAACCCAAGGACCTGTACATATAAAATCCGGGATTTTTCGATTTTTATAGGTATTTCCGGCCGGAAGAGGCGGACGGGCAAGTGAAGAGTACATATAAAAATCGCGATTTTGGGAATTTTATAGGTATTCAGCTCCCGGTAAGTGACGGATTTACAGTAAAAAAGGCAAAACGGCGATTTCGTGTGTAAATGGAGGCGAAAGGCGCGTTGGTACTGTTTAATCGACAACGAAACGGTAAGTTCTGTGCGTGATATAATGACCGTATCTTACGGGGAGTATTTATGAGGACGATCAATATCGAAGCCGGGATGCCGAGCTCACAGCAGGCCATGACCACGCTGAACAACCGCATTTACGCTGAGCGCGCATCGGGTGCGAAATGCGCGAAGATCATTCACGGCTACGGTTCGACCGGAAAGGGCGGGACGATACGCACCGTGTGCCGCCAGAAGCTTCAGGAATACAGAAGACGCGGCATGATCAAAGACTACTGCTACGGTGAGTCATTGGGACCTTTCAGCGAGGACGGAAGAAGGTTTGCCGAGAAGTGCCCCGAGATCAGAAAAGATATAGACTGGGGACGCGAGAACAACGGCATAACGGTCGTAATGTTCAAATGACAGGGCGCGCGGCAACCCGGTAACGGAAGGAGATAAACATGAAGATCGCATTTTTCGATGCTAAAGATTACGACATGAATTCGTTCATCAAAGCCAACAAGGATGGACGTTATGAGATATCGTTCTATGAGACGAGGCTTACGAAAGACACGTGCCGCCTGGCTGAGGGCAGCGATGCGGTGTGCGTTTTCGTAAATGACGATGTTAACCGCGAGGTCATCGACGAGCTCGTGAAAATGAACATCAGGCTCATCGCGTTGAGATGCGCGGGATATAACAACGTGGACATCGAATACGCATACGGCAAGATCCACGTCGTGCGCGTTCCTGCTTATTCACCCTATGCGGTCGCGGAGCATGCGATGGCGTTGCTTTTGACGTCGATCAGAAGGATCCACAAAGCGTACATCAGGACGAAGGATTTCAACTTCAGCTTGAACGGACTTACGGGCTTTGACCTGCACGGCAAGACCGTCGGCGTTGTCGGAACCGGCAAGATCGGCAGGATCTTCATTGATATCTGCAGGGGATTTGGAATGAATGTCATCGCGTACGACAAGTTTCCCGCCAAGGACAGCGGCATTGAGTACGTGTCGCTCGATGAGCTCTGGGCCAGGAGCGACATCATTTCGTTCCACTGCCCGCTCACTGACGAGAACAGGCACATGGTGAACGCTGAGACGATCGCGAAGATGAAGAAGGGTGTTGTACTCATAAACACGTCCAGAGGTGCTCTGATCGATGCTGAGGCGCTTGTGGAAGGCATAAAGGCACGTCAGGTCGGCGCGGCCTGCCTCGACGTGTATGAGGAAGAATCGAACGTCTTTTTCCATGACTATTCGGGCCACATCGTTGATGATGATATCCTCGCAAGGCTCATCTCGATGCCGAACGTCATTGTCACGTCGCACCAGGCGTTCCTTACGGAGGAGGCACTCTCGAATATTGCGGACACGACGCTCGGCAATGTTGAAGAGTTTTTCGCGAACGAATACAGCGCGAACGAGGTCTGCTACAAGTGCCCGCAGCTGGCCGACTGCAAGCAGGATCATAATAAGAAGTGCTTCTGATCTTCGGTTTCAAGCAGATATTGGCGTGATATAATTAATTTGTCTCAAGTAATCCGGAAGATCTTTAAGAAAAGCATCTCTTATATTTACATCTAAAGGTAAAGGTCAAGAATAATGGCGAATGAATTGACCGGAAAAGCAAAAGAACTCGCGAACAGCGGAAAATACAAAGAAGCCGTCAAGCTCTTAAACAGTAAAGAAGTAAGCGATAAGGAAGATCCTTCCGCGTTGCTCCTGTTATTGCTCTGCAGCTATCAGGTAAACACGGTTGAGCAGCTTTTGAAGAAGGCCACCGTTAATCTGAAGTCCGTCGAGCTTTTCGCGAGACGTCCTGAGCTTAACAAGCTCGCGGTCATCCTTCAGAGCAAAAAGAATGACTTTGTGGCTTACATAATGGAATACTGCTATCTTGCAATGATCCTTGCAGGCGAAACTGACGAATCGATCCGAGGTCAGATGGAAAGACCTGTTGTCACATCAAACAAGCGCGAGTCCGCTTTTTCGAGAATGGACAAAGATGACGAGCCGGAATTACTCAGAGCCAGATTGATCGAAGAGAGTGAATTCGACCCGATAGAGGAATTGGATGACATCGGGTTCAGGTTCAGGCGCGCGCTCGAAAACCCGGACGTAAGCCTTTTATCCGCAGGCGCCTCGCTTGCATCAGACCTGTTTACGTTTAATTCGCGCGCATACGCAGATGCTGATTGCTCCACTGACAGAAGTGGTCTTTACTATTACCGAAAGTCTGCCGAAATGCCAAGCATTTATGAGCGCGAGCCTTCCAATCCCGATCCGTCCGGGATGAGAACAAGATCCGCATTTGACAACGCAGGGATCAGGAAGGTCCCTCATACGGATGAGGAACGCATGGCGCGCATGAATGAGCTCATCCTGCTGATAAATGAGGAAGAGAAGACGTTATTACCCTAATAGTGACTAAAAGACTTTTTTACCGCAGGTGTAAAACTACAGTAAGCATAATGTTAATGCTTGCAATATCTTTTGGCATCGCGGCATGTTACACTTTGGGCAGGAGCGAAGCGCTTTTCGCGCGGCGAGCCAAATAAACAAAGGGTGAGGTACAAGACATGAACAGGATACTTTTCGATATCGCTGATCCCCCGATGCCTGAAACGAGTGGTCTGGCCGTTATTGCTGTCATCATAATAGCTGCGATGGTCTTGTTTTTCGTAGCCGCAAGCGTGGTGGTCCTTGTGATCCTTCTCAAGAAAAAGAAGAACAGGGCGCAGGCCGCTGCCGCAATGGGGCAGGGCTTAGGCCAGGCTCAGGCGCCGGCTGAAACAGGGAATCCCGGCAATTGAAAACGAAAAACATCTACACGGCAAGAATAGCCGCAGATGAAGAGCTCCTTGATGTGCTCGGACCTGACAGGGCCGGGTGCATGGAGTCGTGGCTCCTGGAGACGCAGGGCGCGTCGTTTTCCATCTATCTGTTTGTCCCCGATCTGCGAAAAACTGACACGTTTGATTTTGACGTGCTGTTTGATGAGCGTTTCCGCGAATTTAACAATGTTAAACCGGGCGACAGATTCCCTGTCACAATACCTTTTCCAAAGACTTTGCGCCAGATCGAGATAACGGGCATCACAGAAGGCGAGCCCATCAATAATCTCGAGAATAAGAGGCCCGTTAAGCAGAGTCTGAAGACTGTCAAAGGTCACCTGGAATATCTTTTGTATCACGATCCGGATGAGTTCTGCGGTGAAGACGGGTGGTTTGATGTTGAGGTGGTCATAAAAAGCCTTGAGAGGATATGGTGCCTTGCAGATATCAAGACGCTCGAGCAGATCGCAGATAAGGACGGAGATCACAGATTCATCTTAAGTGATGACAGGACCAAGATCCGCATAAGCCCGGAGCATCTCGCGCCGAAATATGTTGAAGATGAGCTCAAGGACATTGGCAGTCTCGAAGTCAAAAGGTCCGCATTCATTAAGAACAATATGCCTTTTGTAAAGGATAAGAAGCGCAGGGTCGATGTGGACTTAAGCACCGGCGGCCACTTTGAATTCCCGTATTGCACCAATAAGATCTTTTTCCTGGACGGCAAGCACTTCTTCATGCTTATCGAACACGAAGGGGGACTGCTCTTTGCGGTGAGCCCTTACATGACGAAGGACAACAGCCGTCTGGTAAGGTGGTATG
>JAEEGJ010012695.1_pt1 | contig 20735 bp, 18 predicted proteins | sample 8958761 | NCBI WGS metagenome assembly JAEEGJ01 (sample SAMN16246546, study PRJNA631951) | gut metagenome | biome: gut microbiome; feature: rumen; material: RS-attached | host: Bos | place: Iran: Karaj | collected 2018-10
GATCTCCTTTGCATAGCGCTTTGCAACAGCCTTCTGATTAAGCGCGTGGAATACTGATGTACGGGGAAGTTCCGGAACACCGGAATATCTTGCAACATCGCAAAGCTCATCAACAACAACGGGATCTACGATGAATGAAGGGATACCCAGTTCATCACCGATCTCGCGGGCAAGCATTCCGCCAAGGTTTGATGCATGCTGTCCCTGCTTTCCGATAACAAGATCATGCAAAAGCTCATCTGTTACTTTGTATGTACCGCCGGGGATAGGCTTTAACATTCCGCCTCTTCCTACAACGCAGTCAAAATCCTTTGCCTCAAGTCCCTTTGACTTAAGGAAAGTCATGATAATATCTTTTCTGAAATCTTTCTGATCAACTATTGTTGCATACTGAGATATCTCTTCTGTGCTGTGTCTTAATGTCTCAGCGAATAAAAGCTCTTCATCCTCGAACACACCGATCTTTGTAGATGTGGAACCCGGATTGATAACAAGAAGTTTAGCCATTGTCATTCTCCTTAATTATTTTTGAAATGCTCTGCAACTATAGCTGCAAGTGCAAGTGAGTGCACCTTTACTTCCTTTGAATCAGAACGGCTTGTAAGGATGACAGGTGCAGAAGTACCGGTCATGATGTTTCCGTTCTTGCACTCACAGAGATGAGTGAGAGTCTTGTAAACAAGGTTGCCTGCATGGATATCCGGGAAAAGAAGGATATCAGCATCACCTGCGATCTTTCTGTCGTTAGCGCCCTTGTGGCTTGCTGCTTCCCTGTCGATAGCTATATCAAGTGAAAGAGGTCCGTCGATAATACAACCAGTGATCTTACCTTCTGCATTCATCTTTGTAAGCTCATCAGCTTCAACTGTAACTGGCATCTTGGGATTAACAACCTCAACAGCGGCAAGAGGAGCAACCTTAGGATTCTCAATGCCGCATGCATGTGCGATATCAACCGTGTTCTCAATGATCGCAACTTTATTTTCAAGTGTGGGGTAAGGAATGAACGCTACATCTGAAAGGAAGAGCAGACCTTCATGGCCCTTGATCTCAAATACACATACATGAGAAAGAGTCTTCTCTGTACGTAAGCCTACTTCCTTATCCAGAACGCTCTTTAAGAATGACTTGGTATCGATAAGTCCCTTCATGTACATATCAGCTTTTCCGTTATGTACAAGCTCTACTGCCTTGTGTGCTGCAGCGATGTTATCCGGCTCATCTATTACTTCGAAGTTTGAAAGATCAACTCCGTCAGCCTTCGCGATCTCTTCCATCTTTGCCTTGTCTCCGACAAGAATGGCATCCGCGATACCCTTAACACGTGCATCCTCTACTGCCTCAAGAACCGCACTGTCATGAGCGCATGCAACCGATACCTTCTTTCTGCTTACCTGTGAAACCTTTGCAAGCAGATCGTCAAAACTCTTGTTCATTTCAACCTCCTGTAATAACAACAAAAATTAAAACCCGCCAAAACGGGAAATAATGCCAAACATAACTATTTTAATGCTTCAGGGGTATTTATTCAAGAAGAAAAACGGCCCCCGCTCAAATGCGGGAGCCGTCATATTAATAACCGTGTTAAGGATTACTTGCCGGCCTTTGAAGCCTTGTATGCCTTAACCTCTTCTGTAAGCTTGGGAACGATCTTGTTGAGATCGCCTACAACGCCGTAATCTGCCACGTCGAAGATAGGAGCGTCTTCATCCTTGTTGATCGCAACGATGATATCAGACTCTTCCATACCTGCTACGTGCTGGATGGCACCTGAAATACCTATAGCAATGTACATCTTGGGACGTACTGTCTTACCGGTCTGGCCAACCTGCAGATCCTTGGGCTTCCAGCCTGCATCAACAACTGCTCTTGAGCAGGAAACTGATCCGCCGAGTGCCTCAGCAAGATCATCAAGAAGCTTGAAGTTCTCAGCTGAGCCCACGCCTCTGCCGCCTGAAACAAGGATCTTTGCATCCATGATATCAGCGGTATCGGAAACTGCCTTAACAATCTCCTTGATCGTAACATACTTGTTATCGGGCTTGAAGCCGGGATTGAATTCAACAACCTCTGCCTTTGCACCCTTCTTAGGCTCGATCTTCTGCATAACGCCGGGACGAACTGTAGCCATCTGAGGACGGTTGTTCGGGCAAGCGATGGTAGCGATCGTGTTACCGCCGAATGCAGGACGTGTCATAAGAAGCTGATTCTTCTTCTGCTCCTGACCGGGTACCGGAGTGATAGGGAAATCACCGATCTCAAGTGATGTGCAGTCTGCAGTAAGACCTGTCTGTACTCTTGCGGAAACTGTAGGACCAAGGTCACGGCCGATGGCTGTTGCACCTACGAGCATGATCTCGGGCTTGAACTCATTGATAACTGATGAAAGAGCATGAGCATAAGGCTCAGTTCTGTAATCCTTGAGCTCAGGATCATCAACAAGGATAACTCTGTCAGCGCCGTACTCAGCAAGCTGGTCGCAGAGGTCCTTAACGCCTGATCCGATAAGAACGGCAGTAACCTGCGCATCAAGAGGAGCAGCAAGTTCCTTAGCCTTTCCGAGCAGTTCAAATGCTATGGGGCTGATCTCATTATCTACCTGCTGTGCATAGATATATACGCCCTTGTAATCTTCAAGATTCATTTAATCTATTCTCCTTTCAGCCTTACAGCGCATGCTTCTCATCGAGCTTGCCGATGATGTATGAAACAGCCTCTTCCGGCGAATCGGGAGTAACCTTTTCGCCTGCGCCCTTGCGCACCTTGTCAGAAGCCTTTGCGATCTTAGTAGGAGATCCTGCAAGACCGATGTTGGAATCATCAACATCCTTAAGATCATCTCTTCCCCATGTGGTGATCTCTGCTGCACATGCATCAAAGATTCCGCCGGGAGTCATATATCTGGGCTCGTTTAATTCAGCCAGAGCTGTTACAAGGCAGGGAAGCTTAGCTTCAACCATCATGTAACGGTCATCGAACTGACGCTTAACAGTAACGGTCTTTGCCTTATCGTCAACCTTGATATCTTCTGCATAAGAAATCACAGGAAGACCAAGGTGCTCAGCGATCTGAGGGCCAACCTGAGCGGTATCACCATCGATAGCCTGACGGCCTGTGATGATGAGATCATACTCAAGATTTCTGAGTGCGCCTGCGATAGTTGTTGATGTTGCCCATGTATCTGCACCACCGAGTCTTCTGTCTGTTACGAGAACGCCCTTATCAGCGCCCATAGCTATAGCCTCGCGAAGTACATCTGCTGCCTTGGGAAGTCCCATTGTAAGAACAGTTACTTCTGCTCCATACTGATCCTTAAGTCTCAGAGCTGCTTCAAGACCTGCTTTGTCGTCAGGGTTCATGATTGCAAGCATTGCGGCTCTGTCAAGGGTTCCGTCGGGATTGAATTTTACTCCGCCCTTTGTATCGGGAACCTGCTTTACGCAAACTACAATTTTCATATTATCCTTTCCTGCCGTACACAACGGCATCCGTTTTTTAATCTCTTACAATTATTTAAGAATATTTGCAGAAATAACCATACGCTGAACTTCGCTTGTGCCTTCGTAGATCTCTGTGATCTTGGCATCACGCATCATACGCTCTACATCATATTCACGGATGTAACCGTAACCGCCGTGCAGCTGGACAGCCTTTGTTGTAACTTCCATTGCAACTTCTGCGGCATAAAGCTTAGCCATAGCAGCCTCAACCGAATATGATATCTTAGGATTCTTAACATACTCATCCTTCTTAGCCGCTGCGCGGTAAACAAGATACTGAGCTGCCTGAACCTTAGTAGCCATATCAGCAAGCTGGAACTGTGTATTCTGGAACTGAGCGATGGATCTTCCGAACTGCTTTCTCTCTTTTACGTAGTTGATAGTTGTCTCAAGAGCGCCCTCTGCAAGACCAAGAGCCTGAGCAGCGATACCGATACGACCACCATCAAGAGTGTGCATGGCGATATTGAAGCCCTTGCCCTGTGCACCAAGGATATTCTCCTTGGGGATTCTGCAGTCTGTGAAGATAAGCTCATAGGTTGATGAACCTCTGATACCCATCTTTGCTTCCTTAACACCGAATGTAAATCCGGGTGTTCCCTTTTCTACGATGAATGCGGAGATCTCTTTCATGAACTTGCCGCGCTTCTCGATCTTGCCTGTAACAGCGAAGATAACGTAGATATCAGCTTCCTTACCGTTTGTGATGAAGCACTTGGATCCGTTGAGTACCCACTCGTCACCATCAAGAACAGCCTTTGTCTGCTGACCCTGAGCGTCTGTACCTGCACCGGGCTCGGTAAGACCGAAAGCACCGAGCTTCTCTCCCTTTGCAAGGGGAACAAGGTACTTCTGCTTCTGCTCTTCTGTACCATATGTAAGGATAGGATCAGCACAGAGAGATGTATGAGCTGAAAGGATAACGCCTGATGTTCCGCAAACCTTTGATAACTCCTCTACTGCCATGATGTATGAAAGAACATCACAACCCTGTCCGCCGTACTCCTTGGGAATGGGAATTCCGAGGAATCCGTACTTAGCCATCTTATCGACAGTGGGCCTGGGGAACTTTTCTTCCTCATCAGTCTCCTGTGCAAGAGGCTTAGCTTCATTCACAGCGAAATCCTTAAACAGCTGTCTCGCCATTTCATGCTGTTTATCTAATGTGAAATCCATCTTGTTTTAATCCTCCGTTATTTTATTATTATTTATCTGTCGGAACCTTGCCGCCATCAGCATAGTTGTAGAAGCCTATGCCTGTCTTGATACCAAGCTTCTTTGCACGAACCATCTTTCTGAGAAGAGGAGCGGGACGATACTTGGGATCACCTGTCTCTTTGTAAAGAACTTCCATGATGGCAAGAACGATATCAAGACCAACAAGATCACCTAACTCAAGGGGACCCATGGGATGATTGCATCCAAGCTTCATGGCTGTATCGATGCCTTCGATATCGGAAACGCCTTCAGAATATACGAAGATACCTTCGTTGATAAGAGGAATGAGGATACGGTTTACAACGAAGCCGGGTGCCTCATTAACCTGTACGGGAGTCTTGCCGATCTGAACGGAGATCTCCTTAACCTTCTCAACTACATCATCAGGAGTGTTTGCACCCTTGATAACCTCGATGAGCTTCATTACAGGTGCGGGATTGAAGAAATGCATACCTACAACGGGCTTAGCAAGACCTGCACCGATCTCTGTGATAGAAAGTGAAGAAGTGTTTGAAGCGTAGATGCAGTTCTCGTTCTTAACGATATTCTCCTGCAGCTCCTTGAAGCAGTTCTTCTTGATTTCCATAACTTCAAGAGCAGCTTCAACAACAAGATCAGCATCAACAGCGATAGTGTTGAGACCTGTCTTGATCTTGCCTGTGATGGCATCAGCAGCTGCCTGCTCCATCTTGCCCTTTTCTACTCTCTTATCGAGACCCTTCTTGATCTTTGCGAATCCGCCGTCTGCGAATTCCTGCTTAATGTCGCACAGATAAACTGTATCGACTGCATCTGCTGTTGCAAATGCCTGAGCGATTCCGGAACCCATGGTTCCTGCTCCGATGACTGCTACTTTCATCTTATTCCTCCTTGTATGATATAAGTGATCGTTTATTATTTAAGCGTTCTTGAATGCGACATGCTTTACCTTCGCAGGATCATCTTTCTTTCTGAGGAAATTAGCCATTCCCTCTTTCTGATCCTCTGATTCGAAGCAATCGCCAAAGAGCTTCTCTTCTATTACTGCGCCTTCATCGATGGAAACCTGCATTCCCTCGTTGATAGCCTTCTTGCAGTTTCTTACAGCTATGGGAGCATTGCCTGCGATGGTTGCTGCCATCTTAAGAGCATTGTCCATAAGCTCTGCCTGCGGATAAACTGCATTTACAAGACCGATGCGGAGTGCCTCGTCAGCCTTGATATTTCTTGCAGTATAGATCATCTGCTTAGCCATGCCCATGCCTACAAGACGGGCAAGTCTCTGTGTGCCGCCAAAGCCGGGTGTGATCCCAAGACCAACCTCAGGCTGTCCGAATACTGCATTATCAGAAGCAAGTCTGATATCGCAGCTCATTGAGATCTCGCAGCCGCCGCCTAAAGCGAAGCCGTTGATCGCAGCGATAACAGGGATGGGGAACTTCTCGATCTTTAAGAAAACATCATTTCCCTTCTTGCCGAAAGCTTCACCCTCTGCCTTTGTAAGTGTGCTCATCTCTCCGATATCTGCACCTGCAACAAATGACTTGTCGCCTGCACCTGTGATGACAAGGCATCTTACGGTATTCAGATCAACTGCATCAAGAGCGCTGTTCAGTTCATCAAGAACCTGTGAGTTAAGGGCATTGAGTGCCTTCTCACGGCTGATGGTGATAACGCCTACAGCTTCTTTCTGCTCATAAACTATGAATTCCATGCTTTTCTCCTTAAAATATATTGCTTATTAATGCCCGCCGCCAAAATGGCAAGCGGGCTTATCATCAGTCTTCTCTTTCGATTATTGTTGCGCAGCCCATGCCGCCGCCGATGCAGAGAGTAGCAAGACCCTTCTTTGCACCCTTAGCTTCCATCTCATGGAGGAGTGTTACAAGGATACGTGCACCGGATGCTCCGACAGGATGTCCGAGTGCGATAGCTCCACCGTTAGGATTGAGCTGCTTGTCTACGTCGATTCCGAGATCCTTGCCTACTGCAACAGACTGTGCAGCGAAAGCCTCGTTTGCTTCGATGATATCAAAGTCTTCGATCTTGTAGCCAACCTTTGCCATAGCCTTTCTTGTAGCAGCAACAGGTCCGATACCCATGATAGTAGGATCAACACCTGCAAGAGCGCCTGCTACCCATGTAGCCATAGGCTTAACACCAAGCTCTTTAGCCTTCTCTTCTGACATAAGTACCATGGCAGCAGCACCGTCGTTGATACCGGATGCATTACCTGCTGTTACTACACCGTCGGGATTGAGGGGCTTAAGCTTTGCAAGACCTTCGATGGTAGATCCTGCTCTGGGTCCTTCATCTGTATCGAAGATAACAGTTTCTTTCTTCTTCTTGACCTCAACAGGAACGATCTCCTTCTTGAAAGCACCTGCTTCAATAGCAGCGCATGCCTTCTGCTGAGACTTAAGAGCGAACTCATCGAGCTCTTCTCTTGTAAGGCCCCACTGCTTTGCAACGTTGTCAGCTGTTGTGATCATATGATAATCATTGAATGCATCCCAGAGGGCATCGTTTACCATGGTATCAACCATAGCGCCCTTGCTCTGGCTCGGCCATGTCATTCTGTAGCCGAAACGTGCATTGGGAAGTGCGAAAGGAGCCATAGACATGTTCTCCATACCGCCTGCAACGACAATATCAGCATCGCCTGCAAGGATCATGTCTGCTGCCATGTTAACGCAGTTAAGGCCGGATCCGCATACAACGTTGATCGTAACAGCAGGAACTTCGATAGGAAGACCTGCACCTAAAGATGCCTGACGTGCAACATTCTGACCAAGGCCTGCCTGTATAACGCAGCCCATATAAACCTGGTCAACCTTATCAGCAGGTACTCCTGCACGATTTAAGGCTTCCTTGATAACGATAGATCCGAGTTTTGCAGTAGGGGTCGTTGAAAGACCGCCGCCCATTGTGCCGATAGCAGTACGGCAGGCGCCTGCAATTACGATTTTCTTTGCCATTGCTTTTCCTCCATTGAGATTGAATAAATTTGATATAAAAAACACACTGAAATTAAAGATAGAATTCCAAAAATCAGCGTGTTTATTCTAACATAGCGATTTGTGATTTGCAATAAAGATTAGTGCGCAGACATCGCATTTTTAAAGGCATGATCAGGTCATGACCCCTGCCGTCTCAAACATTTTTTGGAGCCTGTCAGAATATGTAAACCTCTCTTTAACTTTAACATAGCCTGCCTGTGCGATCCGGGCTCTAATGTCATCATGAGTTATGTAAAACAATGTCTTCTCGATAGCCTCTCCCACACTCCGGTACATGACTATCTCTTTATCCTCCTCAAAGCTCTCTGCCAGCTCCGGACAAAAAGATGACATCACAAGTGCACCACAGCCGCACACATCAAGTATGCGAAGAGGTATGCCGGATACATTCCCCCTGAAAACCGGGCAAAGGTTCACCTTTGAAGCCTTGAACACTGCAGGCATCCCCTCAGCGTAGGAAACGGGAGCATGATACTTAACCGAAGGAAGCAGTTCCCTCACCTCTTTTTCATTATCGGCCGTATAAAGATCCACCTCTGTCTTATCAGAAAGAAGTTTCAGAAGAAGCAGCCTGTCTAGGTGTGTCACATAGGATGCAGCCGAATAGATAAGCTGCTTTCTGCTCGGGCGCAGTTCGGTCTTTCCTCCTGCCGCAAAAGTCCTGCATATCTCATCTGCTATACCGTCTGTGATAAATTCCGGAAGAAGGTATCTGTCACGCGTATTAAACTGTATATCAGAAAGCTTTTTAAAAAACTCTTTCTGCTCATCACTCATAAAAGACATGAGCATCGGAAGCGTTGAATGATACAGCGAGCCAACAAGTGATACCTGCATCTGCTCCGGCGCAGGCTTCACGGCATCCCACTTTGAAGTATCGACTGCAAGCGGCATATGATAAACATTAGTCAGCCCCTGATCCCTGTACGACTGAACATCATCTTTTGAAAAAAAGAAAATATAATTTGTCGGATAGTCCAGATCTTTAAGACTGCTGAGATTGGGCGGACTGTCATAACTCCAGGCGATATACGGTATGCCCGCCTTGTGACAGCCTCTTGCGATGAGAGGAAAAACATTCGTCGTCATCACACAATCAAAAGAACCTTCACCGAGAAGTTTCTCAAACTTCGCGCTGAAGGCATCATTATCATATCTGTCTCCGGAAGCCGCCGTCACATCGATAACACGCTTTACATTTACGCCGGCGTTCCGCAGATTTCTGTCTATATCGTCATCAGTATATGAATTAAACCATGTGTATAAAAGAAGATTCATAATTTATATTCACTTTCCGGCACTTATGGAACCCAGCGTCCGCAGGCTCCGCAGGGCAGCACCAGCCTGTCGCTTTTCTCAAGCGGAAGGCCTATCTCAGAACTCTCAGCCTTTCCTCCGAGCTTATCGGTGATCGCGGTATTGAGCATGTATGAAAGCACGCCCGGCTGAAGACCTGTAGTATATGAATTGATAAGAAAGAAAAGCGGCTTGTCCGAAAGAAGCTCTGCGGCTGTTTTTATAAGCGGATAAACAGCATCCTCTATCTTCCATATCTCACCTTTGGGTCCGCGTCCGTAAGAAGGCGGATCCATCAGTATACCATCGTAGGTGTTGCCTCTTCTGATCTCACGTTCAACAAACTTCTGGCAGTCATCAACTATCCAGCGTATGCCGTTATCGGGAACATGTGAAGATATGGCATTCTCCTTTGCCCACTGCACCATGCCCTTCGCGGCATCCACATGTGTAACATATGCGCCGGCTGATGCAGCCGCAATGCTTGCCGCTCCTGTATATGCAAAAAGATTGAGTATCCTTGGTCTTTCGGAACGCTCCGCAGCTGCCTTCTTTATGATTCCGGAAGTCCACTCCCAATTGACAGCCTGCTCCGGGAATATACCGGTGTGCTTGAAGGCAAAAGGCTTAAGATTAAAAGTAAGCGTCTTGCCTGCAGACTTAAGATCATAGTCTATGCTCCACTCCTCGGGGAGTCCGTTGAACTCCCACTCACCGCCGCCCTTTGCGGACCTGTGATAATGACCGTTATTTTTCTTCCATCCCGGATTCTTTTTTTCCGTATTCCATATCACCTGGGGATCAGGTCTTACCAGAATATACTTTCCCCATCTCTCAAGTTTCTCACCACCACTGCAGTCAAGCACGGTGTATTCTTTCCAGTTTTCTGCAATCCACATAAAATAAAAAACTCCCTTTAACGGAACTGTATTATGAAGGTTATCTCCTTCGCATTCTTATCGTATGTCGCATTGATGCGTGCGCCAAGTTTTGCGCAGAGCTCCGATGCGATGGAAAGGCCTATTCCGAAACCGCTCTTCTTTGAATTGTGTGATTCATCTTCACGGTAGAATCTCTCAAAGAATTTGCGATAATCCACTCCCACTCCATTCTTATAAGAATTGGTGACCGAGAGCTTCGCGCCTGTGAGACCGTCTTTGCCGGGCTTGCCCACAGCCTCAAATTTAAGAAAGATACGCCCTTCCTCATCACAGTATTTTGCAGCATTATCGAGCAATATGCTCACAAGTTCCTGCACACCTCTTGACTCGCTCCTTATAAGCAGGTCCGGTGTGATCTGTGTTTCAAACTTTCTGCCGCTGCTTTCTATAACGGATGTGAAAGGCTCGGCCTGATCGGAAACTATCTTAGAGGCATTCACTTTAGAAAGCACTACTTCATCCTTCTCGTCAAGCTTTGAAAGCGTGACCAGATTGGATACCAGCTGACTCATCTTCTGGGTCTGCCTTTTGGTCGACTCGGTCCATTTTGATTTTGAGCCTGTCATCTCTATCATCTCTGTGTTGGCTGAGATAACGGTAAGAGGAGTCTTGAGTTCATGGCTTGCATTTGTGATAAATCTCTTCTGACGCTCCTGGTTCTTCATGAACGGTTCGATGACCTTCTGCGAGAGCAATATGAAGATCACGGTAAATGCAAGAAGTATGCAGCCGCTCACCATGAAAATATATGAGTATATCTGCTGCACCATGAAATATCTTGATGTTACATCAACAAATACATAAAGCCTGCCGCCTTCAGCCTGCGGCCTGCTGCTGTAATAATACATATTGCCATTGTAGTGATAGCGGCCTTCATAAGGATCGCGGTTATTATCAAACAGTTCCTGCACCAGCTGTCCTATCGAAGCATTCCGCTCTCTTGCCGCACCGCTGTCACGGTATATGGCTCTTGCGATATCACCCGCCTGCGAATTGTCTATCGAAAAAACGTGGCTGGTATTTATTTGACTGATGCCGCCTCCGGAATCCGTCTGAACAGTAAAATATCGCGTTTCAAACTGTATCTCATCCGAGATCAGTATTGCAGCCCCTTCCGTATGGACACGTCCCTCCGGCATTTCTCCGTTATGCTCGAGCAGTATATTGATCATCGTATTGATCTGCTCTTCAAAGATATTATCCGTGAGAATATAGACCGTTGTAATTACTATGGTCAGACATGCGAGCAGAGTAAGCGCTGCAATGGATACGAATCTTATCCTGAGTCTGTTTAACATATGTGCCTCGCGAAATGATCATTCTTCTACAAGAGAAAAGCTTCCACCCTTGTCGCCCTTAATAGTAGCCTTGGCTCCTACAGATCTTAGCTTGTTGCGCAGAAAGGAGATGTACATCCAGACCGCGTCTTCATCAGCATTATCTTCATTCTTCCAGAAACGCGAAAGAAGCTCCTCTGTCGTATATTCCGTCCCCGGACTTGTCATGAAGCATTCCATCACATGGCTCTCTCTTGCGGCAAGGCTTATGGAATTGTGACACGAAAGTTCTTCTTTTTCTGTATCAAGTGTGACATTGAATACCGTAAGGACCTTGGGCTGATAAAGCCTTCCGCGTCTTGTCATTGCTCTGACCCTCGCAAGCAATTCCCCCATTGCAAACGGCTTGGTCAGATAGTCATCGGCACCTGCTTCAAGCCCCTCTATCCTGTCATCCACCTGTGTCTTTGCCGTAAGGAAAAGTACCGGGGTAAGGCTTCCCGAAGCTCTCAGTTCCTTTATGGCAGTAAGTCCATCCTTTACCGGCATCATTATGTCGGATATTATCACGTCATAGGCTGACTGTTCAGCCATATCCAAAAGCATCTGTCCATTCTCGGCTACATCAACGGAATAACCGCTGGCCTCGAGCATGTCATGTATGACATCGGCCAGATCGTACTCGTCTTCAGCTACAAGTATTTTCATCTAAAACTCCTTTAACTCCTGATCAGATCTCGGATAGTCTGCATCGACACATCACAGGCCGCAAGTTCATCCGCACAGCGCTTAAGCTCCGCTGCGATCAGTTCAGGATTCTTTATGTTCTGTTTGTATTTGAGCTCATGCTCAAGCGCCGCCCAGGTATCCATCGCTATGGTGCGAAGCTGCACTTCGATGAAATATCTGCCCGGCAGATTGCCGTCTACATCAGCACGATCATCCGGAACTTCAACTATCATATGATAGCTGCGATATCCGTTTGGCTTGGCTTCCCGTATATAATCTTTTTCCCTGATAACCGTGACTCCGGGCATCTGTCTGATAAGCTCGGCATTCTTTTTGATATCATCGGGAAACAGGCATACCACCCTTACACCTATGGAATCATGAATAACCTTGAGCGCATTATGCGGGGTAAGCTGTAAACCATCTGCCTCGCATTTTTTTAACATGCTCTCCTCAGACTTGATCCTCATGGAGAGATGATCATAGGGCTTGTTGCCAAAACTGTCCTGCTCTGCCTCAGCCTGCCTTTCGAAGGCATCCATAAATCCTGCAGCAACAATGTTCAGGCGTTCTTCAAATCCACCGTAAACTGTCATTCAAAAAATCCTTTCAGGCAGTAAATTTCGGTATCCGTACCGATATACATAATAGTAACATAATTATTGTTAAAAATCTGTGAAAGAAGAAGCCTCTATCATCTCTCTGATGATAGTAATATTTTTCTCCGTGTACATGTCTATCAATTTTTTAAACGAATCCGCGTACTCTGCACCTTCGGATCCCATATAAAGCATGAAGATGGCAATGCGTTCCTCATTATATTTCACGAATTTCATCCTGTCTGCAGCCATGTTCATAGTCCATGATCCCGCAGCATTCACACGATACACTGCCATCGGATCTTTCAGATACAGCATACCTCCGCGCATCGCACCTCGCATCTGCAGATCATGATCATATGTCCTCATCCCGGGAAAGAAATTATCTGCGATATATATCTCACGCCTCATCATGAGCGAACATGTAGCCACAAACTGCCCATCTCCTTCAATGACACGTTCAGGCGATATGGTTTCATCCTCATAAGACGGTCCGAACAGTGCAGGTCTGAAAGCGTCTGCGGCAACATCATACTGCCTTACGGAATGAGCGCATATATCCACATCCGGCCTTGCTTCAAGAGCAGACAGCTGTTTTTGGATCTTTTGCGGATCAGTCCAATAATCATCCCCTTCGCACAAAGCGATATACTTGCCATGGGCAAGTGCCCTGACGATCTGGCCCAGAGTTCCTTTTGAATACCGGTTTTCCTCCTCAGGATAAAACTTTATGATATCAGGATACTTATCAGCATATTCCATGCATATCTTATCAGTGCCATCCGTTGAACAGTCATCATGCACGACTACTTCAAAGCGATATTCGGTCTGCTGCTTCACAAAGCCCTCCAGCGCATCCCGTATATATTCCGCGTGATTGAATGTCAGGCACATAACCGTCAGCATAAGCCCCGGCTCGGGATCCGGTATACTCTTACGCTCCGAGAGCTTTGCTACCGCATTCCCGGATGCAGCAATTTCTCTTTCCAGTTCTTTTATCCTGCTTTTATATTTTCGTTCCTTGATCTCATGCTCAGCATCAAGCACATCCATAACTGACTTGATATTCAGATCAGAAAGTTCCTTCGCGGCTTTTTCAAATAAAGCGGTATATTCACTCTCATTCCTCATCGCGTAACTCAAAAAGTTACCCGCGCGTTTTTCATTAAACTGTATGCCGGTATAAATATCGGTTTTTAGTTTTTCCGATAACGAACCGGGCACATCTATCCTGACGGAGGCCATCGACTCTGCCAGATAAAACAATCCGCCGCGCATTGCTCCGCTTATCAGTATTTCCCTCTCATGAAAAAATGATCCGCACAGTGAATCGCTGTCTTTAAGGATGTCACTGCGGATCATAACAGTGCTTAGCGGAAGCACTCTGTCGGCTGCTTCTATCACGTCAGATGTTTTTATTATCCCATCAATCTCTGAAACCTGTATCTTCTGTCCGGTGAGTCCGTTTGCAGGATACCACCATACATCTGCCGCATGTGCGCATATATCGAGTTCCTTATGATCTTCAAGAGCCTTCACCTGTTTTTCAAGCTTATACTCATCAGTCCAGATATCATCAGCTTCACAGAAAGCAGTATACTCACCATGAATAGACGGAAGTATCTTCTTTCCAAGCCTCTCCTTAGAAAACTGATTTTCTGTCTCAGGTATAAAGATCACTTTGTCAGGGAAAAACATTGAGTATTGCCTGCATAAATCTGCAGTTCCGTCCGATGAACAATCATCATGAAGTATCAGTTCAAACGGAAAAGTTGTCTTCTGGGCAAGGATATGCTGTATGGTCTCTTTTATATAATCCTTGCAATTATAGGCCGGACATACAACCGATACTTTAATATCCATCACTTCTCCCCCTCAGTATTCGATAGGCTTTGCTATCAGTTCCAGATCTTCTTTGGAAAGCTTACTGTCCTCAATAAGCTTTATCATATCCGTTGTGGCAATGCCCTTATTCTTTGATTTCACAGCAGCAGCTATCCTGTCGAAATAAGAAAGCAGCACCTCCAGGTCATCTGATACAGTGGAAAACCTCTTTATTCCTTCATCCTTTTCTTTTTTCAGAAGATAAAGGATACGTGCTATCTTGCGCATATTCCCTGTGATATCAGATGCAGGGAGCAGCACATCAGGCCTCTCTTTTATGAATCGATTATAAAGATCCATTGTCTCTTCAATTCGTCCCTGCATAATAAGTACTCTTGCAGCTTCCCTGAGCTCAACATTCTCGGTCTTTTCAGCCATATATCCGACTTTGACAGGAAGTGCATTATAGCCACTCCCTTCTATCCAGACTCTTAAAAGTCGCTCTGCGTAAAAGCCATAGGCTCTCGTCTGATATACATCATAGCCTGTAAGATCTATTTTTTCCGATGCTTCAAAGAGTATCGAAAAAAGCCATTCACAATATGCATCGAATTTATCCTTACTCATACAGCAGAGATTGGCAAAGTAATTCTTATCATCCGCAAAAACTTTATCATAGCTGTCTGCATATTCCGGATAAAGCTTTTTCAATGCATCCTCAACGATCAAAAGATCATGTTCATTATGTGCTTCTATAAAAGCATCCCTGCAGCTTTTTCCGAAGTCGATAAAATTGGATGTGATCACATCACAGGAAGCCAGCAGGCGTTCGTAATCAGGACCTGTTAACGGACGACCTGCATCATCAATGAAATATCTGCGGTAATGACAGATACCTGCATTGTCACTTTCATGATCATTCTTCCATATCCAGTACATGCCGGTGAGCTCAGAAAAAAACGGATTGAGTTCCGAAATATTGTCTCCACTGTCATCCCTTATATATCCCAGATCATCATGCCGGGCGGCGCCCAGCTGTATTGGTTTATATACCGGATCTCCGGGTACCGGAAATTTCTTATGTCCGCAAATATACATCGTTGTATTCATTGATCGATCCCCATAAATTTAAGAACATCATTAGCAGTATTGCTCCAGCTCATATGCGCAAAAGCATACTTTCTTCCTCTCTCTGAACGCAGGTAAAGTGCATGTGTATCCGAGAGCAGCTCCTTTGCGATACCGGTTATTTTTTCCGTATGCGATAAGTCATAAAATGCAACTGTCTTTTTATCTTCATCATCAGTAAGGAACCATTCGTCCAAAAGCTTGCTGTGATCGGTAAGAGGGACGGCACCCGAAAGCATGGATGAAGGTATCCTGTCATGAGAACCGTTTTTGAACCACGGCATCACATTCAATACAAGTTTTGAATCGTAATATATCTTCGGTGTTTCAGTATATGGAACAGCAGCATGCAGTCGCACATTAGGCCCCATCTCATCTGCAAGCGCTTCCCAACCTTTACCGTAAATATCAATTTTCAGATCCGATGCCATAAGCGTACGCACGATTTCTTCACGCACATATGCACGCACATAGATATTTACACTGTTGGTCATGGCTTCAAGCATGGCAAATTCCTCACCCGAAATGCCGCTCAAACCTTTATCCGCGATCACTCGCTCCAGCGCCTGTTCATTATCAAGTGATCTTTCATCAAGAAGGAGATCCAACAAAGACAGCGCGATCGAACGCATCCCATCAGAAAGCGAAAGGATCGCTTCTTCCCTCTGTTCAAGATTTACACGCGAAGCAGTAAGTACGATATCCTTAGATCTTTGCTCAAACTGTTCTTCACTGAATACCGCTCCTTCCGGCGCAGGCAAACCACCGAGCAAAGTAAAATGAGTATGTTCTATCTCAGGAAAACCGCGCTTTATATAAGCCGGATGATCTCTGTCTATGCATATCACATGCAAACCTTTTCCAGCACCCTTAAGTTTCACCACATGGTCCATAGGATGATCCAAAAGAAATAAATAGAACGGGACATTAAAATGATCGAACATATTCTCACCGTTTGTGAGCTTTAACTGATTCTCTCCCGCAGAATTAAAAGAAAGCGCCGCAGCATATTCCCCGGATGAAAGCCTGTTATATATCTCTTCCGTATAGCCCTTTCGTCCGACGATCTGGACTATATCGCATTCCACACCACGAGCAGCAAACTCTTCGATAATTTTAGCATTGAGTATATCTATAAGGCTGTAGCAAACATCGCCCATGCCAAACAGCATTATACGTTTTTTATGATCCATCTTATCCATAGCTTTCTTTATCCGCCGCTTTCCCTATATCAAACTGTTAATATATCATCTGTCTTTCTATCATAATGATCCACCCCTGTAGCCATGTATCATGCTGTCGGCGGCTTCCAGATATTTCTTTGCCATAACAGAAACAGAATAATTATCTTCTGCAAATTTTCTGCCCCTCACTGATGCATTGTACAAACGCTCCTTATCCGAAAGAAGTTCATCTATCATATATGGCACATCCTGCGGTGTGCTAATGTCATACATAAACAAAGCCTCTTTATCACGTTCATACGTAAGGAACAATTCATCCAGATAGATGCTGTGATCTGTAAGCGCTGCCGCCCCGTTGATCATAGCCGCTGATACTCTCTCATGCGTTCCGTTTTTAAACCAGGCATTTACATTAAGAACTATCTGCGAATCCGCATATATCTCAGCCACTTCCTCAAACGGCATCGCAGGATGAACTCTTGCATTGCCAAGCTCATCGGCAGAAAGACTGCCCCAGCCACCCCCGAAAATATCGAATTCAAGTCCGGAGGCACATATATACCTTACAACTTCCTCTCTCACATACGAGCGAACATAAAGAGGAACTTTTAGAAACTGCTGGCAGAGCATGCCGAACTCAGTTCCGTGTATCTCCCCCAGTCCGTTATCATTAAAAACTTTATGAAATGCATTGTCTAATGATTCATTTCTGTTATCCAGCAGATAATCTATCATTTCAAAAGCCAGGCGTCTCTGTAATGCCGGCATCTCTGTTAATTCCTGTTCCGTCTTTGATCTGTCCAGATGATTCCCGATCATTACAAGGCAGTATTTTCTTGCAGCATACTCCTCATATGAATAATCACGTTTCTTTCTTGCATGCTGCATTCCACAATGCGGAATAAATACTGCATCTTTTACGTTGCTGCAGCATTCTTTAATAAACGAAATATGATCCCGATCCACATAGGTAAGATAAAAAAGTTTTCCTGACTTGATGATATGTTTGAAATGATCCATCGGATGATCACCGATAAACTCTACGAAGGGCACTCCAAAATGATCATATACATTCTCCCCGTCCGAGAACCTAACTTCCGCTTCACCTATACAATTAAATGAAAATGCTGCATCTATGTGATTATGATCAAGTTTATCAATGAGTTCTTCTCCAAAATGTTCAGACATTATATCGACAAAATCCACATGGCATCCGAGCCTCTCATACTCTGCTGCCATGAAATCGACCACAAAATTGAACTGTCCGAAACTTGCATCATTGGTCCGGAACATAAGAATGTTTTTGATCATATATGCGCTACTCTTTAGTTTTCCATACAGGAAAGATGGAACTGCTGTTATAATCTGCGCCCTCTATCTTAACTACTCCATCTACAACCGACAAAGCACCTTTATCAATAATATCAAGCAGTTGATCAAGCATTTGGATCTGCAGATCCAATACCACATTATAATCTTTATCTGAATCCAGAAAACTACGCATTGGTATCACACTTTGCATGATGATCGGCCCCGAATCCACTCCCTCATCTATAAAATGCGCAGTATTCCCAACCAAAAATGTATTACCATGCTTCACAGCCTGATCAATAGCATTCATGCCCGGAAAGAGAGGAAGAACAGATGGATGAAAATTAATGATCCGGTTCTCATATTTAGATAACAGTTCGCCTTTAAGAATATGTTTTCCAAAACTGATACAATAGTCTATTTCATTTTCATCAAGCTGCTTCATAATAAAATCTGATAACTTAAGATTCTTTTCCTCTCTTGAAGCACTTAAGATATCTTTATAATTTAGTACAAATGCTTTTATATTATATGTATCCAGGATCAAAGAAAGATCTGCTTCGAGCACATCATCAGATATAACACATTCAATTGATCCTATTTGAGTTGCTGATGCCTGTTGAAGATACTTTTTTAATCTTCCCGACTTCCCTGAAACATAAAATGCAATCCGCATAATTACCGCCTCGAAAAATAGTTCCTGTAATGTTTTACAAATTCATCAAATCAAATCAAACATATTTAAATATTCTTGAATTGTTTCTTTAGAATTAAACATCAATACATCTATTATTGAAAGGTTAGGATGAAATACATCTCTTGAAAATTGTGGGTATTTAATTTCTTTCATACTCAGAAAGCATAGATCTATCCCCTTGCTTGCAAACGTATTCTTGTTATATAGTTCTCTGCCTCCTATAGCATTCACATAGTGAGAGCCATTTAACTTTTCACATATTTCTAATATTTTATCTTCGCCTTTTAAACTATTATCCTTCTGAATATCACTGGACATAATAATGTCTGTGGTAATACCTAAATAATCAGACACTTCTTTTATCTGATCAAACAAAAACCTTGCCAGATTCTTTTCCCGGTTTAATAATATTTTTTCTATCACAGGAATGACAGATTCAAAATATGGCGCTTTGTGATAAGCATAGTATAAAGTTTTTAAGCTATTGTTAGCATCTGACAAATCGTTTATTACATCTATTTCATTTATATGTTTATTCTGACTTGCGTTGCTTAATTTAATATTAAAATAATGTTCTTTCCCATCCATCAATATCTTATTTCTGTTGATCCAACCTCGGTTAATATAATTAACATCATCAAAAACGACATATTTATCAACGTAATTCAGCAACTGCCAATATCCGAGATAAGGAAAGAAATACGGTTGCATGACAGCACATTTCATGATCATTCACCTCTATCCAGTATGTCTTTGTATAACGGTTCAACGTATTCATCCATTCCATAGAAATAACAATATATACCTATTTCATTTAACGCCTCGCTACTTCTTCCAAGCTTATCAAGCACCAGTGATTTATAAGCTATTAAATCCTTATCCAGCGGAAAAATAGCAAGTCCCTCATTGATCATTTCAAGCGACAATATATAGTCTTCACATTCAAAAGCATTTAGTGCCTTTTCCTTTTCTGTTAAAAGTCTCTCTGCAGTATTGCCTGATAAAATAGTGCTTTCAAAATGTTTTATCAATGCAGCCTTTCGTTGTGAGCCACTGCCGGAAAGTGTCCCCGCCCATCCTACTGTATTATCTTCATGGGCAACAATAGCGTACAACAGATCCTCGCTTTTGATTCTCAAGAAAAACCATTCAACCAACCACGCCGGTAAAGAAAAAGGCAAAAACGCCTTCAATGAATGTAATGACAATAGAAACTCATTGACAACACTAAAAAGATCATACGTTAAATTTTGCGAGACCATATTTTCATTACCTTTTGATGGAGACATACAGTGATTCTTTATCTCTTCCGAATTGAGCCTTCCTACCAGCCACTGGAGCTTCTCATCATCCGACAATGAAGCAATAGCTTTATCTGCCATGTCTGCTATCAGTTCTGCTGTTGCAGTATGCTCATCTATGGCCTTAATCCTGTTATTTATCACTTGTCCGGCAGAATCATCAATCTTAAAATGATTTAAAAACAGTAAAAGATAATCCCGTCTTTCTCTAACCCTTTTGATTCTAAATCTTTCGTTTTTAACGTTATTTATTGTAGCTCCGCCTTCATTAAACAAATCGTATACACTCATCTTTTCATTAATGAGTCCAACTTTTCCATTAGCATATGCTACAGAAAGAATGACATAGTCACCGGAAAAATAATCAAGTGACCACTCCGGATAAATATCATAATTATTCCTGCAAAAATACGATGAATAGTGCACCATCCAACTATCAAAAATCTGTTCTTCTGTCAGTATTTCGCTGGATATTTTCGATTCGTCATAAAACGCTCCAGTCATCCTGTTTTCAGCCAGATTAAACATATAACTGTTATGAACACACATACTACATTCCTCATGAGCATTCATAAAGTCATACTGTTTCTGAAGTTTGTTCTCATCACACCAATAATCATCGCCTTCACAAAACGCAACATATTTTCCGCGAACCAGAGGAACAGTAAACGAAAGAATTGCGACTCCTTTTGAATACTGATTCTCTTTTTGATAAACCGGCTTGAAGATAT
>JAEEGJ010012697.1_pt1 | contig 20733 bp, 17 predicted proteins | sample 8958761 | NCBI WGS metagenome assembly JAEEGJ01 (sample SAMN16246546, study PRJNA631951) | gut metagenome | biome: gut microbiome; feature: rumen; material: RS-attached | host: Bos | place: Iran: Karaj | collected 2018-10
AAAGAGCCCGACAACCACGATGACAGCCTTAGCCACCTCATCGTCGCTCTTATACACCTTCTGACACTTGTAGGTCACGGTTTCAATGGCACTTACTAACTTGTTTGCCAGCAGAGCCTCAGCCATCTTTATTTGTTCTTCGCCGTCACCTTTCTCAATAATGATCTTCATCTTTTTCGAGTTTTGTGAGAAGAGAAGAACGCTGCAGCTTTACCTCATGAGATTCTCACTCCACCCGGGTTATACAATAAAATTAACGGCGCGAAGGTACATAAAATAAGGATACGAGCTGTTTTAGGTAAAACAACAAACTTGCTTACCTAAAACAACTTTTTAGTAAATGTGGGTATTTTTACTTCTTCTTAGAAGCAGTAATTAATTCGTTGAAGTATTTTTCAATACCATCTTTGTTTCTTGTCAGGTCTTTGGCGGCATTCACCAATTGGGCTATATTATTAACCGGCTCGCCAAACACCTTATCCATGATATAATTGATAGCCTCGTCTCGATTCGTTAATGCTCTGCCATTTGCATCAACTATCCATCCAGCCTTGTACATCGCTTCCAAAACAATAATCATTGATGTCTTCTTACCGTTGGCTATCTTTAGTTGTGGTACATCGTACTCATCTATATCATCGTGCTGAACCGAGGGCGTGGATGAATAAACGAGTTTATCCCACGTTTGTTCTATTTCAGCAGAAATGTTTCTGTCGGACTCTAAGTAGTCTGCAATGGATTTCTGAATGGCAACTTTATCAATGATAGAAAAGCCGGACTCAAACTTACGCTGCAATATGTCGCAGAAGTCAGGCAAATGCTCTTCTGTTCGCCTGATTAATACGCTGGCTATAGAGGTGTATTTTGGTTGTCCACTCCGTATTAGAACTGTGGCTGTGGCAAACATGACAATCCCAACAGCCCTCTCCACTTCTTCACGATCAGCATCATCAGCCTTATCGAGAAAGTCGCTTAGCATATCGTCCCACAGGGCTTTATTGCAATAGCGTTGATATTCCAATATGCCTTTCGTTTTCATATCGTCGATATTAAACAGCACATTGTAATACAACTCACCTGGCTGCAAGGCAAATGTTCTTGCCTCGTTCTTAATGGCCTTGCATGGTGTGCTCAGGGCTTCAAATAACAAGTCATCACCGAATTTATCTTCTACGGCGATGATTTCTTCCTTTCTGAACAGGTACTTCATTTGCGTAATCCTTTAATAATTCATGCATACGATCAAGCCATTGTGTGAGTGAGAAGCTGCCTTCGGGGGTCTCAAAGTTCATCTTCTTCACACCGTTCTCAAATTCTTCTATCACTTCGTCCTCCACGCCAAACTGAGCCATGATGTCAGCGCCATAGCGATAGAGGCCAAAGGTCTTGAATTTTACGGTTAAGTCATACTTTCCTTTCTGCTTTACACAGATATCAGCCATGTTGGATAAGTCATCGTGCAACTCATCGAGTTTTACTTCACCATCGCCCTCCGCACTCAGCATTACGGCTGCTGTGGATTCCGATTTCTTTGCCAACATACGCATGATAGATACCACGTCATTAGAATCCGTTTCCTCTTCTTCCTCTTTTCCCTTGAAGTCCATACGTATCTGGCGCACGCTGTCCTTAAACTTGCTGCGGATATCATTCACTACTGGCCAGAACTCATTCTTATCGCGCTGGTATCTGCTGAACTCCAGTTTCAGATGATACTGACCGAGAATGGCAGCATTGTTGAACGCCTGATAGAGAATGCCACACACTTTGTCAGGCTTATTGTCGAAAGCCGAATTCTTCACAACTGCCATTATCTGATGCCCTGGGCGATTGTCAATTACCACATGGCAATAGGGATGATGCTCGTGAGCCACATCTTTTTTCTTATTAGTGGTATGCTTCCATTTGTTGTTTTCGATGGTCATTAGTATTACATCGTCAGCCACCATCAATACATCATTCTCAAACTGCTCCCACTTGACGGTTTTATCCTTTCCCCTGCCTTTTTCTCTCAGCACGTTCAATTCCAACTTGCCGCCAGTTTTAAAGAAACTGCCAAAGCACTGCTCCGGTGAATCATAGTGTTTCTGTTGTTTGTTATTCTCTTCTTGCTGTTCTGGAAACAATACTGCTTCCTCTTCTTTTCTCTGACTTACTCCGTACTTATAAATTGCAAATATTGGCATACCTTCTACATCTTTTAATTATAACTAATACCCAAAAATGAAATGGGATGCAAAGGTACGAAATAATCCTGAACTTTAGGACAATGTTCTCGTTAATGATTCTAAAGAAAAAATGACCAAAATATATAATGTCAGGAAGTTTGAATAGGAGTAAAAAAGTAGGGTGAAAAATTCACCCTAAATTTCAAAAATTATCCTTTCTGTCAATCATTTTCAAATTCAGAAAGACTTATTCATCTTATGGAACAATACGTCCAACATTTCGTTGTCTTTTACATCTTTCATCTTGTTTCGTATGACAGCATCCTTAAAGTCCAAACGCCAAAGGTTATCATCAACCATTCTTATCAGCTCTATTCTTGAAACTTGTTCGTTTTGCTTGGAATACTCAAGCATGCCCTTGGCTTTGTAGTAGTTGTCCTTCTTAATTTCCCAATGCGGTTCCAATAGCACGATACTGTAGTTGCCATTGTCCTTTCTTATAATAATAAGATCGGGGTAAGTATCATGCCATCCAGTCTTGTCTTCGTACTTGATACTTAACGACCATGGCTTTCGAGGAAGATTACGAATCCAACAATGGAATCCTTCTTTAGCCATTTCTTCCTTTAAAGCAGCATCTTCCCATTCGTCGAGTTTAAAGAAGGATTGCCTGTTTTCGTCAACAAGCATGTGCTTGTCGTAATGTTCCATTTTATCATTCTTCGTAAACTCATCGCGAACCGTATATTCCCATTTATGGCATGACACCTCATCACCATCCCTGATAATAGGGTCATATTCATCCTTGCACATTTCAGACAAGACTCCCCCATATTGATTCTGATAATTCAGGAATCTTTCCTTAGCATCATTTTCAACTTCTTCCATACATTCCTCAGAGAGGGTGAACAGAATGAATTCTTTTTTGTGCTCAATAATATTCTCGTCATCGTTGACATACTTGCAATAGCTGATGCCTATACCAAGTGAAGACAGTCTTGTCTCGGCATATTTGAATTCACGCTCTATATCCTGCTCTGTCACGACATTGTATTCTCCTTCCGATTCTGTCAGTTCCTTATCTACTAGGAATTCAAGGCTACCGCCTTTCAACATATATTTCGACAACTCTCCAATCTTATCTTCATACAGACTATCGGCTTTCAGCTTGTCGATATAAGTAGCGACCTTTCCCACAATGGCGTTTACAACATCTCTTTTTGCATTAACATCAACCCCTTTAGTCATGAGAAGAGTTGCAAGTCGAGTCAACGATGTAAGATAGCTGTTAATCTTCCACTTTTTCACGAGCCAGGTGTCAAGCTGTATACTCTTAATCCACTCGTAAACATCCCGGTATTTTTCAGACAAACTAAGTGTCTGAATTTCCTTGGAGTTGGCTGAACCTGATGATACGTTGTCGTAGCCTTCATCCATGAGGGCTTTTACAACTGTCTCTGCTGTTTTCTTATCAAAATATGGCAGATACAAATGTACATTATTCAGAGTATTGTCTTCGCGTATGCGCCTTTTCAAAGGAGTTCTTACCATTCTTCCCATGAGCTGTGCAATATACGTGGGATCTGTGGCTCTTCTGAACGACATCATGGTTTCCGCTCTGGGACAATCCCATCCTGTTGTTATCTTATCCTTGAAAAATACGATTTTCACAGATTCGTCATCCTGTATTCTCGAGGGGTCCATATATGGCACAACCAGGCCGTTAAGACGAAGGTCATCCTTTTCACCAAAAGTATGCACCACTTCACCTTTATTAAATGTCATGCCAGTTTCCTCTTCTATAGCCTCCATACAGGCCTCAAGGTCTGTTGACGAAACTCCCTTGTCATTTTTATTCTCTACCTGAATAATAAATATGGGATTCACCTTTTCAGGTTTGTCCTTGCAGTATTCATGCCAATTCTTGCATTTCTCCATCCATTCGTGTGCTGCACATTTCAGCACGGAGAAATCCATCTGCACTTGGTTCTCACCAGCATATTTTATTTCTATCTTATCCTTCAGTAGTCCAAACGACCTTACTTCGGCTGGTGTGATGTTTACGGGCTTCAGTTTGTTGGCCTCCGCATGTTCTATAAGTTTGTTGAATCTCTCGATGGTGGCACTCATACCTATGATGATTGGCATCGGCTCTAGATTGTCAGAAGGACTTCCCAGAATGAACTTCTGTATAATAGAGTTTGCTTCTTGCTTCTCCTTGCCTTCCTTCATTCCTCGATGTGCCTCGTCAATGATGACAAAGAAACGCTGGCCTTTATGCTCGCGGGTGTTTTGCAGCGTCTGCCAGATGGAATAATTCCTTTCGTCTTTCTTGTTGCTCACCAACTTACTACCAACCCTCAACTTGTCTGTATTCAGAAAATACACCTTACCGTCCTGAAGTTCTTCCTTGTCAAAATCTCCGTCAATAGTTATGCAAGTAAAATTGAGCAGTTCAGCATGTTTCTCAATTTTAAGCCTAGACTGCCTGTTCAATTCAGGATCATCAGATAGCCAAAGGAAAATCGCATTTTCCTGAGCGGGGCAATCTTGGCTTCCACGTAGAAATGACTCAATGAGTTCTGCCATTATCATTGTCTTACCAGAACCTGTTGGTGCTGTCATCGACAAGATTTGGTTGTCGCCGTAGTCCTTATATCCTTGCTGTGCCTGTTTACAACGGCTTATCAGCTCTTTCAGTCTCTTTGTCTGAAAGCCTATTTCTATTTTACCTTTCATGATTGATAGTGAAGTTGTCTAAGTAGTCACGATATAATTGATACGTCTTGGCCCAATAGAATGGCTGAGCCATAGTAGTATATGTATATTCAGAGTCTTCTACAAAGTAGATTGTCTTGATATCAGTACGGTCTTTCAAAAGATTATAGAATGTTGCATAGGCTGTATCGTTGGTTAGGATTGCCATACTATTGTTTTCGCAAATCATATAGTCGGGAATCTCATCACCCTCTAACGTGGGGCACTCTCCCTTTGAGCCTGCCTTCATCCACAGCATCGTTAGCAACTCTTTAAACTGACGATTAAGAGCCACGGCATTCTTGTCGAGGAAACCTAACTTGAAGTATTTTACATTGGCAGCAAAGCCATCGGACATTGGTAGCGATACAGGTTCTTCTTCCACAATGTTTCCAAGCAAATCGATGACTTCTGCTTTCAGATTCTTAAAAGCTTGGTTATTCCTTGTGACGATATAAATTTCCGTTACTTGGTCTTGCCCATCCAATTCATCAAGCCATTCATCAGCATAATTGATATCAAAGAGAATACTACATACATGGTCATCTGATACAACAAACTTAGAATCTGCCTTTACTAAGTTCTGAGGCAATTTGCCCTGACAGCAAAGTGCTATTAGTTCTTTCTTTTGTGCAGCCTTTAATGTATCGGGATTGTCTACCAGCGTTATCTGTTTAATCAGCCTTCCCTTCTCCTTCTCATGTTTCAAATAAGTCTGGTAATTTCCTTTCAGTGGTTCTCCATTAACGTTTTGGCCAAGAATACTGTATTTGGTGCGTGGCCAATTGACATATCTTGCGATACCCCATTTTTCCCATTCCTCCATTCCAGGTTGTAGATTAGCAGCTTTCAATCTTTGCTCTTCCTCTGCTGAAACCTCATTATTTGTCACCATGATACAGCGACGCTTTCCACCATCTTCGGCATTAAGAAGATTGACGGCATGCAGCGTTGTTCCACTACCGGCAAAAAAGTCTACTATTAGAGCATTTGGCTTGTTGGCAACAAAGAACCGAAGTACATCGTGGACTGCATAAATAGATTTTGGGAAATCAAATTTGCCGCTGCCGATAATGCTGTTCAGTATCTTTGTTCCTAATTGTGTGGCATCGTGAGATGATATCCACCATTGTGTTCCTGGAACAAATTTGGCATCATAGTTACTTTCGTCTACGATTATCGAGCCATCATTGGAATAACCTGTAATGGGGAAATCGCCTCTTTCGACTTTCCTTTGTTCTCCTTTGGCAAGGTATGTCAACGACGTGTTTTCACCATTAAGTTTTCCTATTCGGACGTAATGCTTCTTCTCAGTTTCTATGAGAGTATTTCTTCCTAAACGCCATCGTCCTTCTCTTCCATCTGGAAATAACGGCCACACTTGAATCATATTTGGTGGACAGGGGATCGTTTTTCTGTCAATATCCAAAGGTATCGCTTGTCCAACTTCAACAATTTTGGTTCCTTCTGTGTTTAGATAGATTGGATAGAACATCTTCACCCTATCCCTTCTAAGAGTTGACGTACCGGAGCGTTGCAATCCATTCCATCTTAGTTTATCTTTATATCCTCCTTTGATGTTACCTCTCCAGTCTTTTGATAGTGAGATCGCTTCTGGAGCACAATTGCCTATCATGACAACAAACAGGTATTCGTCAGTTCTTGCAAACTCACCTCCACGGCTAACACCTGCAGGATTGATGACACTACTAATCATCTGAATAGACTTTGCATCTGGGAACAACTCTTCCAACAAGCATCCCAACCTCAAATACTCCTTTTCATCAATCGTCACAATTAGAACAGAGTCTTGAGGATTCAACAGTTTCTTTGCTAGCAAGAGTCGTTTCTTCATCATGCTAAGCCATTTGCTATGACGATAAGAGTCATTGTCATCTACATAGTCGTTGTTGTATTTCCAACTCTTATCACCTGTATTATATGGCGGATCTATGTATATACAATCCACCATACCACCATAAAGATAAGCCAGCAATTGTAAAGCATGATAGTTCTCCGCCTCTATCAGCGTGTGCCATAAGTCACTATCTGGGGCATTCTTTACCTCGTCAACATGAGTCAGGCAAGGATAAATTGGCTGACCGAACAATGCAATGGCAACAATTTCGTCAACAGCAAGGACAACTTCCTTCATACCCTCATTCTGCTCTATACAGACAGCTTTATTGCCCTTCACGTCCTTTACACGATAATAAGTCTTTCGTTGATTATCGCTTTTTGTTTCGCGAAGTGCCACTAAGCACCCCTTCTTTACAGGTAGTTCGTAAAGACGTGTAAACTCAGGCAGATGCTCCTCGAACACCAACCCAAACTTCTTCTGACTCCTTAAGTGTTCTATTTCCTTAAGCAAGTCCTTCTTTATGTCAGACTCTGATATCCTACTGATAATATCATCGATAGCTGCCATGCATGTCTCGATTTGTCATTATACTACAATCACATGCAGCACTCGTTATCGGTATGAATATAGGCCTCTCGTCAGCACGACCTCCAGACACGGAAAAAGCGTAGAACGCTCCTTACCAATATCTGGAGGCCCTGACAAAGCCCATACTACCTGATAAGTCGTGCCTACGCTATCGCATAGGCATTAACTTGTCGTCCGGTAGTATTTATATCTTTGAATTTGTCAGGTTCCCAGATATATACCAACAACATTAATGCTGTTTGTTCTTCCACTAAAATCGCACCGGCACTCTGCACCCAGAGAATCTTGTATTCTGCAAGCGTCGTTTACGACGATTAGCCGATACTTGCTGCAAAAGTACGAAAAAAATGTGGATTACAGGTTGATTTACTGAAAAAACTTAAAATAATCGCTAAAATACTTGCAACTTTCAGAAATAATGTCTATCTTTGCACACAGAACAATGGACGTGTTCCATTTATTGGGATTGGGGTGTCCCCGATCGGAAGAGTTGTCAGGTTCGTGGCGACTCTTTTTTTTATGTCTGTTGGGATGGATAGATTTTGAGGCCCAAAAGTTTGCCGTCCTCCATGAATATATTGGGAGCCAATACGTCATAGGCCAGATTGACTGCTTGTGGATTCAGAACGTGGCGAGTCAGTGGGTAAGCTATCAAGTCGGCAATCTGCAAACCAGAAATGTCTTCTGACTTCCATTTGAAATCGAGGCAGGTCATGCGACTCTTCATTCGTTCTGCAGTGACCCAATAAGTGCCTTTGTCCAGAAGTTGCTGATAATAATTCATAAGGTTTTTATCCTCTCGCTTACCTCTGCGCTCAACAATGGCAGAAATTCGGCCTTGTCCGTCTGGGCACTGGTTGTCAACACAGAAAATGGCGCGTTCGAGCACAAACGACAGCGACTGGCCATAGACATCGTTGAAACGTCCAAACTGGCGAATGTAGGGTTCTTTCAGGATGGAGCAACTGACAATGACATACACGCCACGCTGACCTAAAAGCTGGTTGATGGATTCGTAGAAACGACGTTTTACGTCAAGGTCAAACAATACCTCAAAACCATTCTGACACTTGCGGATATCGCGTGAATGAAGGATTATCTGACGATTGCCCCAAAACTCTTGCTTCAAAGCACGCACCTGCCCTTCAAGCTGGGGCACAAGGTCATCACGCACAAGGATGCCGCAAAGTGTGAAGATAGGGAAAGTGGGGCTGAATGCTTCCAAGTTCTGGTCACCACATTCATCGATATATAGGTGGTAATTGATTATCTTCTCTGAATCCATCTGTCTAAAGTTCTTACGATATAACAAGGACGGCGCTGCTCGTTCTTGAATCCTTCAGGATGCAAAGGTACAACTTTTCTGAGAAATAACCAAATAATAGCGTGAAAAGTCAAACTTTCAGGCTATGAACATACTTATACATCCAACAATGACAGTTATGACAGATGACAGTTTTTTGAATTGGAGAAGAAAATTGTGTTAGTATTATATATATTATAATATATATAATACTAATCAATAAGTACACCGTTTTTTCAATAACTGTCATCTGTCATTTGTCATCCTGCTAAGGCTCAACCTGCCCGAAATCAACAAAAAGTAATCTTCGAGGCTCGAAAATTACGGATTCGAGGCCACGAAATTACGGTTCGTTCAAAGACTGCGATTAAGCGAGTGCAGAACCATGCTCGCATGAGTTCTGCCGAGAGTGAGCAGACTCGATGTTGAAAACATCAATTCGTCAAATTTGTGCTGAAAATCGCCCCAAATCGATGGCCATAATTTGGAAGCAAATGAAAAATGTTGTACCTTTGCATTGTCAATCAGAAGACAGGCGCGCAATCAAAATGAGAGACAACAAAGCGGTAAGCGGCGGGCCGATGTAGATCGTCGCAAATTAAGTCTAATACCATGTAAAACACATTTAAACACTATGGCAAAGATTTTGTATGAAGTAAAACAGAACCAGAACTCGTTCTCGGCGGCTTTCGGCAAGTGGTACGCACAGATCAAGAACCTCGAGACGCTGAACACACGCAAGTTGGCTAACCACATCTCGGAGCACGGCTCGATCTACACTCCCGACGTCGTCTACGGCGTACTCGAGAAGTTCCGCTCCTGCCTCATCGAGATGCTGCTCAACTCGAAGAAGGTGAAGATCGAAGGGCTCGGCACTTTCTACTGCACCCTCGAGAACCAGAAGAACGGTGCGCTGAAGAAGGAGGACTTCAACGTGAACAAGCACCTGAAGGCACTCCACATCCGATTCCTGCCCGAGCAGACTACCGAGGAGAACATCTCCAGCCGAGAGTTCATCAAGCAGGCTGAGTTTATCAACATCGAGGCGCTCCAGGCTAAGCCTAAGGACGATGAGGATGGCACCAGCGGCAGCGGCAGTCAGACGGGAGGCAACGGCGGCACGGATTCTGGCAACGCCCCCACCAACGACGACTCTGGCGACGGTCCGACTAACGAGCCTTAATCGAGGAGTGCACACTGGGGTCAGGCCCCAAAGTAAAGTCGCTCGCGACTGCACTTTGGCGCCAGACCCGAGGCCTGCGGGCTCCACTTTCGGCTCTCTTTGAGAGACACGGCTGAATAAAAGAAAAAGCAGTGTAAATCCGTGGAATCCGTGCCAAAATTATCGAATCCGTAACATTAACCATTAAAAACAGCGCACTATGAAGAAAGAAACTTGGAAGACCATTATCCAGATCGTCGTGAGCATCCTCTCGGCAGCCCTGACTGCCCTCGGCACTACGAGTTGCATGGGTCACGGCCCCATCACGTTATGAGGATTTCAGCTAACCCTATCATTGAGGACTGACAGACATCTACGCTGCCAGCCCTCTTTTGTGTACTATAAACCACTTTGCAAAAAATCTTGGGACGCAGGCACAAAAAAGCCGCTAACTTATTGAAAGTCAGCGGCCAAATTTTATTAGGGTGGTCGAGGTGACAGGACTCGAACCTGCGACAGCCTGGTCCCAAACCAGGAACGCTACCAACTGCGCTACACCTCGTTTTCGTTTTGCGGGTGCAAAGGTACGAAATAAAAATGAGAAATAAAAAAAATGAAAGAATGAAATTTGCGAATTTAACATTCTTTCATTTTTTGATGTTTCACATCGAGTCTTTCATTACTTGATGATTCCCTGCTCTACGAAGATCTTCTTCAGGATAATGACTGAGCGGTCAACCTGCTCCTTCGTGTGAGTGGCCATCAAGGCATAGCGTACGAGGGTATCCTGAGGTGCGCATGCTGGCGGGATGACGGGATTGATGAATACTCCTGCCTTGAAGGCGAGCGCCGTAACGAGGAACGTCTTGATGTCGTCGCGCACGTAAAGCGGGATGATGGGGCTCTCGGTCTCGCCGATCTCGAAGCCTTCTTCGCGGAAACGCATCAGGGCGTACTTGGTCACATCCCAAAGTGCCTGAATGCGCTGGGGCTCGTTCTGGATGATGTGAAGGGCCTCCATAGCTGCGGCTGTGGCTGCTGGCGTGTTGGATGCCGAGAAGATGTACGAGCGGGCATTGTGGCGCAGGAAGTTGATGGTGTCCCAGTCGGAGGCGATGAATCCACCGATGGAAGCGAGCGACTTCGAGAAGGTTCCCATAATGAGATCGACCTCGTCGGTCAGTCCGAAGTGATCGCACACACCCCTACCCTGGCGTCCGAACACACCGATGCCGTGGGCTTCGTCGACCATGATCGAGCAGTTGTACTTGTGCTTCAGCTCTACAATCTCAGGCAGCTTAGCCAGGTCGCCCTCCATCGAGAAGACGCCGTCGACCACGATGAGCTTGATGGCCTCGTAGGGCAGATTCTTCAGCACTCGCTCAAGATCCTCCATATCGTTGTGCTTGTAGTGGAGCTGCTTGGCAAACGAAAGACGACGACCGTCCACAATAGAAGCGTGGTCGCGATCGTCGCAGATGATGTAATCGTCCTTGCCACAGATAACGGCTAGCACACCCTGATTGACAGAGAATCCTGTAGAGAAGCAGAGGGCTTCATCCTTGTTGACGAATTCAGCAAGTTCCTTCTCAAGCTTCACGTGCAGGTCGAGCGTTCCGTTGAGGAATCGGCTTCCGGCACAACCAGAGCCATACTTATCGAGCGCAGCCTTAGCCGCATCGATGATACGCTGGTCGCCCGTGAGTCCCGTATAAGCATTCGAGCCGAACATCAGCACTTTGTGACCATCCATTTCAACCTCCGTGCCCTGCTTACCTTCAATGGCGCGGAAATAAGGATATACGTCAGCCTCCATGTATTTCTGTGGCTCACGATAGTTTTTGTATTTCTCTTGTAATTGTCCCATTCTGACTAATAGGTTTTCTTTTCTTTTTATTTCAGGCTGCAAAGTTACACATTTTTTATCAATTCGTGCAAGTTTTTATTAATAATTGTATGTTTTTTGTGATTTTCTTAAAAAAAACATTGCTTTTTCTGCGATTTTTTGTATTTTTGCACATGTAATGATGATGGAAAAGAAGAAAATTACATTCATACTGAACCCTATATCGGGTACGCATTCGAAGGATGAGATACCTGGACTGATAGAGAGCACTCTCGACAAGGAGCGCTTCGAATCTGAAATCATCTTCACGGAATATGCCGGGCATGCCGCCGAAATAGCCCATGACTGCGCCGAGGCTGGCGCTGACATCGTTGTGGCGGTGGGTGGCGACGGCACGGTGAACGAGGTTGCGCGATCGCTCGTTCACACGCAGACCGCCCTCGGCATCATCCCTTGCGGATCGGGTAACGGCCTGGCACGCCATCTCTGCATACCGCTCGACGTGAAAGGGGCACTGAGAATCATCAACAAGGACATGATCGAGGACTTCGACTACGGCATCATCAACGACATGCCCTTCTTCTGCACCTGCGGCGTCGGCTTCGATGCCTTCATATCGCTGAAGTTTGCCGAGGCTGGCAAGCGCGGACCGATCACTTACGTGGAGAACGTGCTGAAGGAGGGACTGAATTATAAACCAGAGACTTACGAGGTTGAGGACGAGACGGGGGCAACGAAGTACAAGGCCTTCCTGATAGCCTGTGCCAATGCGTCGCAATACGGCAACAATGCCTACATCGCCCCTGGAGCCACCATGAAGGACGGCGAGATGGACGTGATCGTGATGGAGCCCTTCGATGTGCTCGACGCGCCGCAGATTGCCGCCGACCTCTTTATGAAGACGCTGGGCAACAACTCGAAGATCAAGACCTTCCGTACGAAGCATTTGCACATACACCGTAAGGAGGAGGGTGCCATCCACTACGACGGCGACCCGATCATGACGGGCACTGACATCGACGTACACATCGAGCACAACGGCATCCGCATCGTAACCAATCCTGAGGCTATCGAGGACGAGGCGCAGCCTAACTTCCTGCTGAATGCCTTCAGCGACCTCTTTAATAATATAAATAATGTACGTGAGGACATCGAGAAGCGCGGCAAGCGGATTCAGCGGGTGAATAAGGTGCTGCTGAGGAAGCTCACGAAGTTGTAGTTTTCGAGGAGTGTGGAGTGTGGAATGAGGAATGAGGAATGTGGAATGAGGAATGTGGAATGAGGAATGTGGAACGAGGGACGAGGATATAAAAAAAAGGCTGAAGAATTTCATCTTCAGCCTTCTTTTTGCTTTCGAGAGGTGCCTAGCAGATTCGAACTGCTGTAGACGGTTTTGCAGACCGTTGACTAAGCCACTCATCCAAGGCACCGTTTCTTCAAATGCGGGTGCAAAGGTAGTCATTATTTTCGACACTGCCAAATGTTTTCGCGATTTTTTTGCTTCTTCTTGCAATTTTTCGCCAATGCACAGCCTTTGCATGCCTCATTGACATCGGTCAGAGCCCGATATACACGGAAGGCTGCATAGCTGACGGCGGCAGCAAGAACAGCCACAACAATCCACGTTTGCCACATGGCTGCCTACACTACGCCTCCTCAGAGAAGAGATCGCCGATCTCAGCGATTTCATCCTCATCAAACCATTTAGACAGGCGTCTTTTGGCCTTATCCACGATTTCAGGATCGATGCCCGTCCACACCTTCTTCAGCACATAGAGCAGCACGGCGAGGTCGTCGGTCAGTCCGGCAATGGGAATAGCATCTGGTATCACATCGAGCGGACTGATCATATAGCCCAGGGCTCCGATGATGATGGCCTTGTCGCTCTTGCTCACCTTATCGCTCTGCAATGTATAGTAAAGTATCAGCGCCGCATAGACCAGCTTGGCACCTGCTCGTTTGGCGATACGTGCAAGTTTCTCAGCAAAATCCTTCTTCGAAAACTTGCCTGAATAATTCATAAAATCGGGTAATTCCATAAGTTCATTCTTTTTGGTTAAGTATTATTTGTTTATCCTGATGATTCTGATGCCAGTGTGAGTGGGGTGCTTCTGCAGATACTGCGCCAGCGTCATGGGTTCGATGATGACCTTCTTGTGGATCATCGAGGCGTTAAGCAGGTGGAGCACATTGCCCTGCCACACAGCCAGTCCGAGGTGGGCAATATCGAGCCCTTTCTTCTTACAGGTGATGGCGATGATGTCGCCGTCGCGCACAGCCTTCTTCAGCAGGGCGCTGTTGGAGACGAGTCCTTTGGGGATATAGCGGAACTTGCCGCCTGACACCTTCTGCTCCATGCGACGGATATCGCTGAGATATTCAGGGTGCTCTCGCAGAGCCTTGTAGCTATTAGGATGCGTGCTCATATAGTCGACCTTGACCGTCTGTATGGCCTTGAACGGAGGGTTTGGTGCCTGGATCTCCTTGACAATGCCCTTGGCCGTGTTAGCCGTAATCCACTCTGTGAAGTAATGGATGCGGCTGGTGTAGCTGTCGGCCTTGCCCTCACGATAGCGCATATCCCTGAGTGCATCGAGGTAGGCTTGCCATGTGTATTGACGGCGATAGGCGCAGAGCGTCAGGGCTGTGACAGTTTCTACCAGCGTGGTACAGTCGAGCTCGCGGGTGTTGACAATGAGTCGCTCAGAGTTGAACTTCTCGAGCGTGTAGGCCACGTAGGGCACACCCAGGAACTGACGCGCAAAGAACAGTGGAACGTTGGCAGTAGCAGGCTGCTGGCGAACCTTGCTGAGCAGCTGGCAAATCTTAACACTATCGGCAGGCAGGGCACTGACAGCACCCTTACCATTACCTGTAGCCGCACCTGCATAGAGGCACATCCACCAACCTATTATTAATAACGAAAACCTCTTCAAATCTGTCATCAGAACTTGCTTAATATACGATCCATCACCCAGTTGACCGGTGTAGCCGAGACACTGGTACAGGTGCACACCGACAGGCCTTGCAGATGCTCGATGACATTCTTAATGAGCGGATACTGCACGTAAGGGGGATTGGGCACGGTGATGCTCTCATCGCCCTCGCTGGTCTGCAGGCGTATAGGATTATAATCGAACACAGAGAAGCTGACCTGCCCTTCAGTGCCAATGATCTCGATACAGTCTTCGCGGGCACTCTCGTGGGCCACGTAGCACCAAGAGCCGCTGCCAGGCAGTCCATTCTCGAAACGGAAGCAGGCACTCACGGAATCCTCAGCCTCGTAATAGCCGCCGCGATTGGCACAGATACCTCGGGCTTCGAGGATGACGCCGAACATATCCTGCAGCAGGTCGAGCTGATGAGGAGCCATATCGTAGAAATAGCCACCTCCGGCAATGTCGGGCTGCAGCCGCCAAGCCAGTGGTGTGCCGTTCCTGACGGCCTCGGCATCGGCAGGGCGCAAAGGCTCTGTATAACGTATCTGAACATTCAGGATCTTGCCTATCCGACCGCTGTTGACGATCTCTTTCACCTTCTGGAAGTAAGGCAGGTAACGGCGGTAATAAGCCACAAAGCAGGGGATGCCCGTCTGCTCAGAGATGCGGTTGATACGGGCGCAATCCTCATAGCTTGCCGCCAGCGGTTTCTCCACATAGACGGGTTTTCCAGCCTTCATGGCCATGATGGCGTAAGTGGCATGGCTGGCAGGAGGAGTGGCCACATAGACGGCATTCACGTCAGGATCATCGATCAGCTCCTGGGCATCAGTATACCACTTACGGATGCCGTGCTCGATGGCATAGGTGCGCGCACGCTGCTCCGTACGGCTCATCACCGCCTCAACACTCGAGCCATCGACCTCGCTGAAAGCTGGTCCGCTCTTGCGCTCAGTCACGTCGCCGCAACCTATAAATCCCCACTTTAATTGCTTCATACCATAAAATTTTGGTGCAAAGATACGAAAAATCGGGGGGAGAACAAAAAGATTCATTCTTTTTTTATATCTTTGCACTCGAAAATTCAATCAGAGATGGAAAAAGAAGACAAAGACATACTCCAGAAGATACGTAGCAGCCGTGCATGTATACGTGACGGCTACCGTATGTTTACAGAGAGATTCAGGCGGATATTCCGTCATACATGGAAATGGACCATCGGCTTTGCCGTGCTATCGGCTGTAGCCTCTGCCCTACCCGTTCTCGTATCGCCGACCCTGACATTAGCTGGTTTGCTGATTGAGGTCGTGGCCGTCGTGGTGTTCTTGTGGCTGGCCAACAAGCAGCTCCATAAGCGTGGCTTCTTCGAGGCGACGCAGAAGGTGGGCTTCAAGGCATGGATGCGCCACCTTGGCATGCTGCTGTTGATCATGATCGTGTGTCTCGTCATCGTATCGATACTCATACTGTTCACCTCGTTGCCCTCAGTCATCATGATGGCTGCCAACTGGGAATCGCAGATGGGTGTGATCAACGGTGATCCTCAAGGTATGCCCGATTACGTGATGTGGCTCTCGATCGGTGCCTTCCTGATAGCGGGTTTCCTGAGAGCCTACGTGTGGCTGACCATCCTCTGCCCGCTCTATCTGGCAAAGGTTTCCATTGCCTTACAGGAGAAAGAACGCGAAGAATTCAATCAGAAATCAATTACGAAAAATAATGAAGAAAAGGCTATTGTTTATAGATCGTGACGGAACGCTCATCGAAGAGCCTGCCGACGAGCAGATTGACAGCTTTGAGAAGTTGAAGTTCGTGAAGGGCGTATTCCGCAATCTGGCCTTCATCCGCGAAAAGCTCGACTTCGAATTTGTCATGGTGAGCAATCAAGACGGACTGGGTACAGACGCATTCCCTGAAGACACTTTCTGGCCTGTCCACAACTTCATTCTCCAGACGCTGGAGGGTGAAGGCATCACATTCGACGACATACTCATCGACCCTCACTTCCCAGAGGACAACGCGCCAACGAGGAAGCCGAATACGGGTCTGGTTGAGAAATACATGAACGATACGGAAACATACGACATTGCTAACTCATACGTTATCGGTGATCGCGAAACGGATAGAAGTTTTGCTCGAAACATCGGCTGTAAATCACTGATTCTAAGCGACGAAGGTATGTCATGGAATAAGATTACAGAACTACTCTTCGCTGGAGAGAGAATCGCTGAGGTGAGCCGTAAGACTAAGGAAACTGATATCCATATCAAGGTGAATCTTGATGGCACGGGCAAGTGCGACATCAGCACGGGATTGGGATTCTTCGATCACATGCTGGAGCAGATCGGCAAGCATGGCATGATGGATCTGACAATTCACACGAAAGGAGATCTCGAGGTCGACGAGCACCATACGATTGAGGACACAGCCATCGCCCTGGGTGAGTGCATACTGAAGGCCTTAGGCGACAAGCGCGGTATTGAACGCTATGGATACTGCCTGCCGATGGACGACTGTCTGTGCAGTGTGGCACTCGACTTTGGAGGCCGCCCGTGGCTGGTATGGGACGCAGAATTCAAACGTGAGAAAATCGGCGAAATGCCTACCGAAATGTTCTTACACTTCTTCAAGAGCCTCAGCGATGCTTCGAAGATGAATCTGAACATTAAGGCTGAAGGGCAGAACGAGCACCATAAGATAGAAGGAATCTTCAAGGCACTGGCCCGTTCGCTGAAGATGGCTGTCCGCCGTGATATCTATCATTACGAGCTACCTTCAACAAAGGGAATGCTTTAATTGGGCTAAAATTTGGTGATATCGAAAACTTTTCGTACCTTTGCAGCCCAATTTATATATAATAAGGTATAAGGATAAGAGATGATTACAGTTACAAACCTGCAAATACAGTTTGGAAAGAAGGTTCTCTACAAGGATGTGAACCTGAAGTTTACCAGTGGAAATATCTATGGCATCATAGGAGCCAACGGTGCGGGCAAGTCTACCCTGCTGCGCGCTATCAGCGGAGAGCTGGAACCCAACAAGGGATCGGTTGAGATGCAGCCAGGCGAGCGACTGAGCGTGCTCGAGCAGGACCACTTCAAATACGATGCCTTCACGGTGATGGATACCGTGCTGATGGGTCATAAGCCCATGTGGGACAATATGAAAGAGCGCGAGGCACTCTACTCGAAGCCTGAGATGACAGAGGAAGACGGCAATCGTGCCGCAGAACTCGAGATGGCCTTTGCCGAGATGAACGGCTACGAGGCAGAGAGCGAGGCAGCCCAACTGTTGCAGAACCTCGGCGTACAGGAGTCACAGCACTATAAGCAGATGTCAGACATCTCGAACAATGAGAAGGTGCGCGTGATGCTGGCAAAGGCACTCTTCGGACATCCAGACAACTTGCTGCTCGACGAGCCTACCAACGACCTCGACCTCGACACCGTGCAGTGGCTCGAGGAATATCTTTCGAATCTGGAACAATGCGTGCTGGTGGTCAGCCACGACCGTCACTTCCTCGATGCCGTCTCTACCCAGACCGTCGACATCGACTTCGGTAAGGTGACACTGTTCTCAGGTAACTACTCATTCTGGTACGAGAGTTCGCAGTTAGCTCTGCGTCAGGCTCAGAACCAGAAGCTGAAGGCCGAGGAGAAGAAGAAGCAGCTGGAAGAGTTTATCCGCCGATTCTCAGCCAATGTAGCGAAATCCAAGCAGACCACTTCACGCAAGAAGATGCTGGAGAAGTTGAACGTAGAGGAGATCACGCCCTCTACACGTAAGTATCCAGGCATCATCTTCTCAATGGAGCGCGAGCCTGGCACACAGATTCTCGAGGTTGAAGGCCTGAAGGCCGTAGATGCCGACGGAACGGTGCTCTTCGATAATGTAAGCTTCACCATCGAGAAAGGTCAGAAGACAGTCTTCCTCTCACATAATCCCAAGGCAATGACCGCTCTCTTCGAGATTATCAATGGCAACCGCGAGGCTCAGGCTGGTACCTACAAATGGGGTGTCACCATCACCACAGCCTATCTGCCACTCGACAATACAGAGTTCTTCCAGAGCGAGATGAATCTTGTGGACTGGCTCTCGCAATGGGGACCAGGCAACGAGGTGACGATGAAGTCGTTCCTCGGCCGTATGCTCTTCAAAGAGGAGGATGTGCTGAAACATGTGAATGTGCTGTCAGGAGGTGAGAAGATGCGTTGCATGATTGCACGCATGCAGTTGAAGAACGCCAACTGTCTGATTCTCGACACACCTACCAATCACCTCGACCTCGAAAGTATCCAAGCTTTCAACAACAACCTGATACAGTTCAAGGGCAATATCCTCTTTGCCTCACACGACCATGAGTTTATCAATACCGTTGCTGACCGTATCATCGAACTGACTCCAAAGGGTACCATTGACAAGCTGATGACCTATGATGACTATATCTACGACGAGGCCATCAAGGAAAAGAAAGCCGAGCTCTATGCTTAATGGCACGGAATTTGCATGAAGGTTATCAGAACTTTTAAACAACCGCTATTATGACAGAAAAAGATATCAAGATTGAAGGAGAAGAGACTGTTGATGCAGTCGACGCTGAGAACACAGAGAATGCTGAGCAGACTGAGGCCACAGGTGCTGAAAACGAGAAGTCGGCTGACAAAGAGTCAGAGGCTGAGGAGAAAGATCCGCTGGTGAAGGCTCAGGAAGAGATTGAAGAGCTGAAGGACAAGTGGCTGCGCTCAGTAGCAGAGTTTGAGAACTACCGCAAACGTACCCTGAAGGAGCGTGCAGAGTTGATTCTGAACGGTGGCGAGAAGGTGATTACAGCCATCCTGCCCATCCTCGACGATATGGAGCGTGCCATCGAGAACGGTGCCAAGACCGATGATCCAGAGGTGCTGCGTGAGGGTATGACCCTGATTCATCAGAAGTTTATGAAGACGCTCGAGGCTCAGGGTGTCAGCAAGATTGAGACAAAGGATGCCGACTTCGATACCGATGTTCACGAGGCTGTGGCCATGGTGCCTGGTATGGGCGACGACAAGAAAGGAAAGGTCATCGACTGTCTGCAGGAGGGCTATAAACTAAACGACAAAGTAATTCGCCACGCAAAAGTGGCCGTAGGTCAATAAACAAGATAAAAAAGTAAAAGGGAAATAAATAATGGCACAGAAACGTGACTACTACGAGGTGCTGGGCGTTCAGAAAAGCGCTACAGAAGATGAGATTAAGAAAGCGTATCGTAAGATAGCCATCAAGTACCACCCCGATCGCAACCCGGGTGACAAAGAGGCTGAAGAGAAGTTCAAGGAGGCGGCAGAGGCTTATAACGTGCTGCACGATCCGAAGACTCGCCAGCAATATGACCAGTTTGGTTTCGATGGTCCTGGCATGGGCGGCTTCGATTTCAGCGGCTTTGGTGGTGCCAGCATGAACATGGACGACATCTTCTCGATGTTCGGCGACATCTTCGGCGGCCACGGCTTCGGAGGTTTTGGAGGTGGTGCGCGCCGCCCTCAGCAGCACAGAGGCGGTGACCTGCGCCTGAAAGTGAAACTGACACTGGAGGAGATCAACAAGGGTGTCACCAAGAAATTCAAGGTTCGTAAGGATATCCATTGCCCGCATTGTAATGGTTCTGGTGCCGAGGCTGGCAGCGGCAAGGAGACTTGTCCTACATGTCATGGAAGTGGTGTCATCACCCATACCACTCAGAGCATCTTCGGTATGATGCAGCAACAGAGCGTTTGTCCTGTCTGCGGCGGCGAAGGTGAGGTTATCAAGAACAAATGTAAGGAATGTGGAGGCACTGGTATACAGAAAGGCGAAGAGGTCGTTGAGATCAACATCCCCGCAGGTGTAGCCGAAGGTATGGTTGTCAATGTTCCTGGCAAAGGTAATGCCGGCAAGCATAACGGCTTGAACGGTGATATTCAGGTGTTCATTGAGGAAGAGCCGCATGACACTTTCGTTCGCGATGGCAGCGACCTTATCTATAACCTTCTGCTCGACTTCCCCACAGCAGCACTTGGCGGCGAGGTAGAGATTCCAACTATCGAGGGTACCAAGCTGAAGGTTAAGCTCGAAAACGGCACACAGCCAGGCA
>JAEEGJ010012698.1_pt1 | contig 20732 bp, 14 predicted proteins | sample 8958761 | NCBI WGS metagenome assembly JAEEGJ01 (sample SAMN16246546, study PRJNA631951) | gut metagenome | biome: gut microbiome; feature: rumen; material: RS-attached | host: Bos | place: Iran: Karaj | collected 2018-10
CCCATCTTCGGGGTGAATGAGCGCTGGGTGGGGGTGTAGCCTAACTCCCGGAGCTGGGCGGTGAGTTCCGTGTTCAGGTTAATCCACCGCTTCAGTTTCTTCCATGCTGCTTCTGCTGTGAGATCAGGACTGTATAGCTGTGCCAGCTCTGTCCTGCCAAATGTTCTTGTTGCTATTTCCATACTGCAAATATACTCATTTTCAGTGAATTACGCAAGTTTTTACGGACAGAAATTCATATAATTATTATAATTTATTCGGACTTTGATTGATGTGGTTTCGGACTTTAATTCGCGGGGAAATAGAGTTTATTTCACCTCCAATTATAGTCTGATTGCGCAGCAGCTCCCCTCCCATCGTAGGGGAGGGGCAAGGGGTGGGGTCAGTATTCAGAAATTCAGGCAGATGTCAGATATTACACTCCCCACCCCTAACCCCTCCCCTTCAGGGGCGGGGAGTTCCTTGGCCGAGATAATTAAAAGACTATAAGGGGAAGCATTCGGGCATAAGCGGACGGAACGGGAAAAACGGGTTTGGGATTTCGTATCTTTGTAGCGTAAAAAGGAACCCCTTGCGGGAACCTCTGGAACTTATTGTTTAACCTTTTAAATGTTTAGTTGTTATGATTTTCTACAAGTTGATTCAGAACAAGAACGAGGAGATGCCTAAGGCATTCAACAAGTGGTATGCTCGTCCGGTGGTGACCGAGACCATCGACCTGGACTACATCGCGGAGCGCATCCAGCGCAACTCTACGGCCAAGAAGAGCGACGCCAAGGCGGTACTGACGGAGATGGTGGAGGTGATTACCGATGCCCTGCAGAGCTCGCAGAGGGTGAAAATTGACGGGTTCGGTGCGTTCAAGGTGGGCATCAGTTCGCGCGGTGCCGACTCCGAGGAGGACTACTCTACTGCCGAGCATGTGCGTGGCCTGCGTATCATCTTCCAGCCGGAGACGCAGACTGACCCCAGCACCCGTAAGCGCTCGAAGAAGATGCTCGTAGGGGCTACCCTCAGCGACATCAATGGACTGGTGGGGAAGAAGGAGGAGGAGCCGTAAAAAAAGAAGAGGACCCTCCCCTGCCCTCCCTATAGGGAGGGAGCAATTACCTTCAAGTGCACGAGATGCCCCTACCCTTTACATGATACACCCCTGAGAGTTTTTGGGACTTTCAGGGGTGTATAGTGTTCGGGGGAGTCAAATAGCCTCCCCTCGGGGAGGTTGGTGGGGGTTACTCCCACTCAATCGTTCCGGTGGGCTTCGGAGTGAGGTCGTAGAGGACGCGGTTCACGCCGGGGACCTCGGTCACGATGCGCTGGGTGATGTGGTGCAGCACGGCGTAGGGAATCTCCTCGATGGTGGCGGTCATGGCATCGCGGGTGTTCACGGCACGGATGATGACGGGCCAGTCCCAGCTGCGCTTGTTGTCGCGTACGCCAGTCGACTTGTAGTCGGGCACGATGGTGAAATACTGCCACACCTTGCCTGCCAGGCCGTTCTTGGCAAACTCCTCGCGCAGGATGGCGTCTGACTCGCGCAGGGCCTCCAGGCGGTCGCGGGTGATGGCACCTGTGCAGCGGACTCCCAGACCGGGACCTGGGAAGGGCTGACGGAAGACCATCGTGTCGGGCAGACCGAGCTGCTTGCCTACTACGCGCACCTCGTCCTTGAAGAGCAGCTTGATGGGCTCAACGAGTTCGAACTGCAGGTCTTCGGGCAGACCGCCCACGTTGTGGTGACTCTTGACGGGACCCGACTCCACGATGTCGGGATAGATGGTGCCCTGTGCCAGGAAGCTGATGCCCTCCTGCTTGCGGGCCTCTTCTTCGAACACGCGGATGAACTCGGCGCCGATAATCTTGCGCTTCTGCTCGGGGTCGGAGATGCCTGCCAGCTTGTCGAGGAAGCGGTCGGTGGCATCCACATAGACCAGGTTGGCATCGAGGTCGTCGCGGAACACGCGTACCACCTGTTCGGGCTCGCCCTTGCGGAGCAGACCGTGATTCACATGAACAGACACGAGCTGCTTGCCCACGGCCTTGATGAGGAGGGCAGCCACCACGGATGAGTCGACACCACCCGAGAGTGCCAGCAGCACCTTCTTGTCGCCAATCTGGGCGCGGAGTTCGCTGATCTGTTCGTCGATAAATTTCTGGGCCAGTTCAGGAGTGGTGATGCGCTCCATCGAGGCCGGACGTACGTTACCTGTTGTCATAATACTTTATTGTTGTTTAAGATGAAATAACGAAATCAACCACCCCTAGCCCCTCCTTTCAAAGGAGGGGGAGTAGATAGTTGTGGAGGGTCTTCGGTTTCTATGCTCCCCTCCCCTACAGGGGCGGGGAGTTCGTTGGCCTCTACTAAGGCTCTATCAGTATCTACTCCCCGCCCTATAGGGAGGGGCTGGGGGGAGGGTCCGGAGGGTCTTCTTTTTATTCCCACTCAATCGTCGAGGGCGGCTTTGAGGAGATGTCGTAGCAGACGCGGTTGACGCCGCGCACCTTGTTGATTATCTCGTTCGACACGCGGGCCATGAAGTCGTAGGGCAGATGGGCCCAGTCGGCAGTCATGGCATCGGTTGAGGTGACGGCTCGCAGGGCCACGGGATGCTCGTAGGTGCGCTCGTCGCCCATCACGCCCACCGAACGGACGGCACTGAGCAGTACTACGCCTGCCTGCCAAATCTGGTCGTAGAGGGAGACCTCGATGGTGCCGTTCTGCAAATCAGCAGGCACTCCGGCAGCAAGCACGCGGCGGGCTTCTTCGCCCGAGAGTCGCACCTTGTAGTCGCGCAGACCGCGGATGAATATGTCGTCGGCATCTTGCAGTATGCGCACTTTCTCGGGGGTGATGTCGCCCAGTATGCGGACGGCCAGTCCCGGTCCGGGGAACGGATGGCGGGTGATGAGATGCTCGGGCATTCCCATCTGACGGCCCACGCGGCGCACCTCGTCCTTGAACAGCCACTTCAGGGGCTCGCAGAGCTGCAGGTTCATCTCCTTGGGCAGTCCGCCCACGTTGTGGTGGCTCTTGATTACCTTGCCCGTGATGTTGAGCGACTCGATGCGGTCGGGATAGATGGTGCCCTGGGCGAGCCACTTGGCGTCGGTAATCTTCTTGGCCTCGGCATTGAACACTTCCACGAAGTCGCGGCCTATGATTTTGCGCTTCTGCTCGGGGTCGGTGATGCCGGCCAGGTCGGCAAAGAACTTCTCTGATGCATCCACGCCAATCACATTGAGTCCCAGCACCTTATAGTCGTCCATCACCTGCTTGAACTCGTTCTTGCGGAGCATGCCGTGGTCAACGAAGATACAGGTGAGGCGGTTGCCGATGGCCTTGTTGAGCAGCACGGCTGCCACGGAACTGTCTACTCCGCCCGACAGCCCGAGTATGACGCGGTCGTTGCCAATCTGCGCCTTCAGTTCGGCCACCGTGGTCTCCACGAACGAGGCGGCGCTCCAGTCCTGACGGCTGCCGCAGATGTCTACCACGAAGTTCTTCAGCAGGAGCGAACCCTGCACCGTGTGGAACACTTCGGGGTGGAACTGTACGGCCCAAACTCCTTTGGAAAGTGAAGAGTGAAGAGTGAAGAGTGAAGAATCTGTGCCTGGCGCACACCAGAAGGCGGCATTCTTCACGTCCTTCGTGGAGCCGATTACCTGGAAGCCCTCGGGAATGGCTGTGATGGTGTCGCCGTGGCTCATCCACACCTGCGACTGCTGCTCGAATCCCTTGAAGAGCGGGTTGGTGGTGTCTACGGTCTGCAGGTTGGCGCGGCCGTATTCGCGGCTGTCGGCCTTCTCCACCTTGCCGCCGAGCGAATGGCTGATGAACTGGGCGCCATAGCAGATGCCCAGCACGGGCAGACGGCCCATGAAGCGCGACAGGTCTACCTTGAAGGCCTCGGGGTCGTGCACGCTGTAGGGCGAACCGCTGAGGATGACGCCTATCACGTCGCTATCGTCCTCGGGGTACTTGTTGTAGGGCAGAATCTCGCAAAACGTATCGAGTTCGCGCACACGCCGGCCGATGAGCTGGGTGGTCTGCGAACCGAAGTCGAGAATAATGATTTTCTGTTGCATGTATTTTGATTTGACTATTTTACGATTTTACAATTTTACGATTTTTTACCTTTTTACTTTTTTACCTTTTTACCTTTTTACCTTTCATTCTGCAGGTTGTTCAGGAACTGCTCGGCATCGTGCAGGGTGTCGAGCTTGCCCACGTCCATCAACTGCAGATCCTTCTGCTCGTGGCCCACGAAGGCAAACTGATGGCAGTACTTCAGATAGAAGTCGATGATGCCGAAGCGGTCGGGCATCTCGCTGAAAAGGGGGAACACCGAGGGCCAGATGACGTGGATGCCGCTGAAGGCGAGTTTCTGAAGTGAGGGATGAAGGGTGAAGAGCGTGGAACTGTCGTGCAGCGAAGATTCTTCGCTCAGCCATGAATAGGGGCTGCGCACCTGGCCGGTCTCGATGTTGGTCCAGCCTTTCAGGTGCATGTCGTCGGCGAAAAGCAGGTAGCGCTTGGTCTTGCGCTGGCTCACCAGCAGCAGGGCGTCGGGCGTTGTTTCCGATGTCTGCATCACCTGCGCGAGGTCGAGATTGCTCAGGATGTCCACATTATGGATAAGTATGGGCGACGCCTGGTCGAAGAGCGGCAGGGCCTTCTTGATGCCGCCACCCGTCTCGAGCAGTCCTTCGCGCTCGTCGCTGATGCGTATGTCGAGTCCGAAGTTGCGGTTGGCATCCAGGTAGTCGATAATCTGCTGTGCAAAATGATGCACGTTTACCACGATGCGCTCGAATCCGGCGGCCTTGAGTTTCATGATGACATGATGAAGCAGCGGCTCTCCTCCGACGGGTACCAATGCCTTCGGCATCGTGTCGGTAAGGGGTTTCAAGCGGGTTCCCAACCCAGCCGCAAAAATCATTGCTTGCTTCATGGCTGCAAAGGTACTAAAAAAAAGAAAAATGAAGAATGAAGAGTGAAGAATTATTCTGCCCCGAAGTCATTTTTTATCACTTATTTGGATTTTTCCCTGATGCAGCATCGGATTCTCAAGAAAATGTAGTACCTTAGCCACGAAAATACAAACGGCAACAGAAAAAACATGGCAATCATAGAAATAGCATCGCTCGGCGACCCCCGCGTGGAAATGTTCGGGGCGCTCACCGAGGCCCAGCTGCGCAACAGGCTGGAACCGGAGAAGGGAATCTTCATAGCCGAGAGTCCGAAGGTAATCAACGTGGCCCTGAATGCGGGCTACGAACCGCAGGCCATGCTCTGCGAGAAACGGCACATTGCGGGCGATGCAGCCCCGCTGATAGCGCGCTGCGGCGACATTCCCGTATATACCGGCGAGCGCGAACTGCTCTCACAGCTGACGGGCTATGTGCTGACGCGGGGCGTGCTGTGTGCCATGCGGCGGCCGCAGGCTCCAACGATAGAAGACGTGTGCAGGGACGGGCGCAGGATTGTGGTTATCGACGGCGTGGTGGACACCACCAACATCGGGGCCATCTTCCGTTCGGCTGCGGCCCTGGGGATTGATGCCGTGCTGCTGACGCGGAATTCGTGCGACCCGTTCAACCGCCGTGCCGTAAGGGTGTCGATGGGGAGTGTGTTCCTGGTGCCCTGGACGTGGATGGACGATGACCTGGAAAGCCTGCACCAATACGGATTCAAGACGGCTGCAATGGCTCTGAGCGACGACTCCATTCCGCTGGACAGTCCAAGTCTGGCGGCCGAGGAACGGCTGGCCATAGTGATGGGAACCGAGGGCGACGGACTGCCGCACGAGACGATTGCCAGGGCCGACTATGTGGTGAGAATCCCGATGTCGCACGATGTAGACTCGCTCAACGTGGCTGCCGCAGCTGCCGTAGCCTTCTGGGAGCTTAGGAGAAGACCCACCCCCTGCCCCTCCCTAAATGGAGGGGAGTAGATAGTTTGGAGAGTCTTAGGCTTTTGTGTTCCTTGCCCCTATAGGGGAGTTATACAGTTTTTGCCTCAAGCACTTGCGTGATGCCCTGCTCGCGATGGCAGATGCGCACCTCTACCCCGAACTTTGAATGAATGTGCTCGGCCAAGTGCTGGGCACTATACACCGAACGATGCTGACCGCCGGTGCAGCCGAACGAGAACATGAGCGAGGTGAAGCCGCGCTGGATGTAGCGGCGCACGTGGGCATCGGCCAGCCGGTAGATGTTGTCGAGGAAAGTGAGGATTTCGCCGTCGTCTTCGAGGAAACGGATGACCGGCTCGTCGAGTCCCGTCAGCTTCTTGTAAGGCTCGTAGCGGCCGGGATTGTGGGTACTGCGGCAGTCGAACACATAGCCGCCTCCGTTGCCGCTCTCGTCGTCGGGAATGCCCTTGCGATAAGAGAAACTGAAAACCTTCACCACGAGCGGGCCCTTGCCGTCGTATTTCGAGAAGGTGGCCGGTCCGTCCTGCGGATGTGCCTTGTAGGGATTGTCGGTTGTGATGCGGTATCCGTCGGCACGGCTCAGGGCGGGCTGCTCTATCTGTGCAAACTGAGGCATTTCGGTGAGCCGGTTCAGCAACTCCACCAGATAGGGATACTGCCGCGAGAGCTGGTAGCCAAAGCCTCCGTTGCCCTCCTGCAGCAGTTCGCGCAGGTTCTGCATGGCCGGCGGAATGGAATCTATGAAATGCTTCTTGCGCTCGAAATAGCCGCGGAAGCCGTAGGCTCCCAGCACCTGCAACGTGCGGAAGAGCACGAACAGGGCCAGCCGCTCGACGAAATGGCGAGTGGAAGGCACCTCGGTATAGTTCTTCAGCGAATTATAGTATTCCATCACCAGCTCGCGGCGCAGCTTATGCGGATAGCGGGCCGAGGCCTGCCATAGGAACGAGGCCAGGTCGTAATAGTACGGACCGCGCCGGCCGCCCTGGAAATCGATGAAATAAGGTGTTGGGTGTTGGGTGTCGGCAGAGACCATCATCACGTTGCGGGCCTGGAAGTCGCGGTAGAGGAAGTAGTCGCCGTCTTCGGCCGTCAGGTCTTTGGCCAGCATACGGAAATTGGCCTCGAGCTTCAGTTCATGGAAATCCAGGTCGGTAGGCTTCAGGAAACAATACTTGAAATAGTTGAGGTCGAACAGCACGCTATCCTGCCCGAAAGCCGGCTGCGGATAGCAGTTCTGCCAGTCCAGTCCGTGGGCTCCCCTCACCTGTATGTTGGCCAGCTGGCGGATGGTCATGCGCAGCAGTTCACGCTCGCGCTTGTTATATCGGCCTCCGGCCTCTCGCCCACCCCTCAGTTCGTCGAATAGCGAAACCGTTCCCAGGTCTTCCTGCAGATAGCAGAGCTCGTCGTCGCTGGCAGCAAACACCTGCGGCACCGGCAACTGGCGCATCTTGAAATGACCGGCCAGGTAGATGAAGGCATGGTCTTCGTCGCGGCTGTTGCCGATGACTCCCACCACGGTATGGCCTTCGTCATCGAAAAAACGGTAATACTGGCGGTTACTGCCGGCTCCGGGCAGTTTCTCCACCTTTGCAGGCTGGTGCCCGCTCCATTTCTCGTAGAGTGCAATCAGATTATCCATATTGCCGGCAAAGGTAGTGAATATTTTGAAATAAAGGAAGCGAGACGCTGAGAAAAATGATAAAAACAAAAAAAATCGGATGTCATCACGACGCCCGATTTTCAAAAAACAAACTACTTAAAAACTAATCTACTAAAACAAATCAAAAAAATATCTTCGTTCGGAATAATCCGATACATTCTTACCATTTTCGGTTGCAAATTTAGATATTTTATTTATATCCACAAATTTTTTTTGATGAATTTTGCTCAAAAATCGTAAAAAATACAATAAAAAGGCCGCTTGCGGACCAAGCGACCTTAATTTTGATATCTATACTTTACAAAACAGGCTTAAAAAACGTCTGTTTCAAGCAATTACATCATACCTCCCATGCCTGGGGCTCCACCCATTGGCATTGCGGGCTTCTCTTCGGGCTTGTCAACGATGAGACATTCCGTGGTGAGGAACATGCCGGCAATAGAAGCGGCATTCTCCAGGGCCACGCGAGCCACCTTGGCAGGATCGATGACACCAGCCTCGCGCAGGTCTTCGTATTTGTCGAGACGGGCATTGTAGCCGAAGTCGCCCTTGCCTTCGAGCACCTTCTGTACGACAACGGCACCCTCGCCACCGGCGTTGATGACAATCTGGCGGAGCGGCTCCTCGATGGCACGCTCAACGATGTTGATACCGGTCTGCTCGTCGGCATTGTCGCCCTTCACGTCTTTCAGGCTCTCGAGAGCACGTACATAGGTGACGCCACCTCCGGCAACAACGCCTTCCTCGATGGCTGCACGAGTAGCGCAGAGGGCATCGTCTACACGGTCTTTCTTCTCCTTCATCTCTACCTCAGAGTTTGCACCCACGTAGAGCACGGCAACGCCACCGGCCAGCTTGGCCAGACGCTCCTGCAGCTTCTCCTTGTCGTACGAAGAAGTGGTGTTGGCAATCTCGTTCTTAATCTGAGCCACGCGGTCGGCAATGTCCTGCTTCTGTCCGGCTCCGTTCACGATAGTGGTGTTGTCCTTAGAAACTACCACCTTGTCGCAGGTGCCCAGCATGTCGAGCGTAGCCTGCTCCAGCTTCAGTCCCTTCTCCTCAGAGATGACCAGACCGCCAGTCAGCACGGCGATATCCTCGAGCATAGCCTTGCGGCGGTCGCCGAAGCCAGGAGCCTTCACGGCACAAACCTTCAGTCCGGCACGCAGACGGTTCACAACCAATGTGGTCAGGGCCTCGGAGTCAACGTCCTCAGCAATAATCAGCAGCGGCATTCCGTTCTCGGCTGCGGGCTGCAGCACGGGCATCAGGTCCTTCAGGTTGCTGATTTTCTTGTCGTAGATAAGGATGCGGGGATGATCCATCACGCACTCCATCTTGTCGGCATCGGTCATGAAATAGCCCGAGAGATAGCCACGGTCGAACTGCATACCCTCTACCACGCCGATATGGGTGTCGCGGCTCTTCGACTCCTCGATGGTGATCACGCCGTCCTTGCTCACCTTGCGGAAAGCCTCGGCCAGCAACTTACCGATTTCGGGGTCGTTGTTGGCGCTGACGGTTGCCACCTGCTCAATCTTGTCGTAGTTGTCGTCCACCTTCTCGGCGTTCTTCTTGATGTATTCCACCACGGCAGCCACGGCCTTGTCGATACCGCGCTTCAGGTCCATGGGGTTGGCACCGGCGGTAACGTTCTTCAGACCCTCGGTCACGATGGCCTGGGTGAGGATGGTGGCGGTTGTGGTTCCGTCGCCGGCATCGTCGCCAGTCTTCGAAGCCACGCTCTTCACGAGCTGTGCACCCGTGTTCTCGAAGTGGTCTTCCAGTTCGATTTCCTTAGCCACGGTAACTCCATCCTTTGTAATCTGCGGAGCTCCGAACTTCTTTTCAATCACCACGTTACGGCCTTTCGGGCCAAGTGTTACTTTAACGGCATTAGCCAACTGGTCCACGCCATTCTTCAGCAGGTCGCGGGCCTCAATATTGAATTTGATATCTTTAGCCATGATATTGTTGTTTTATAAAAATCCGATTATTTGATAATAGCGAGCACATCGCTCTGGCGCATCATGAGATACTTCTCGCCGTCGAACTCCAGCTCGGTGCCAGAATACTTTCCGTAGAGCACTTCGTCGCCCTCTTTCAGAATCATTTCCTCGTCTTTGGTGCCTTTGCCCGTGGCCACGATCTTGCCGCGGAGAGGTTTCTCCTTTGCAGTATCAGGAATGATGATACCGCCAATCTTCTCCTCTGCTGCTGCAGGGAGAACCAGAACTCTGTCTGCTAATGGTTGAATGTTCATAGTCGTAAATTTTAATTGTTTATTAAAAATCTACCCCATTTTGTGCGAAAACCGTGCCAAGATGTCACAAATGCCCGTTTGCGACATTTTGTCAGTCGGTCATTCATCATATTGACAGACTTTACCTTTTATATAATTAAAGCCTCTTTCCCCGAAAATCTCTAGATTTATTTGCATTAACAGACTATTTTCTCGCATTTGACAAAAGAAAATCAGTTTTTCTGCACCCACTTATTCGTTTTTTTAGTATCTTTGCAACGAATTTGTGCTTAAACTTATAATCAAACAATTATTATTGCTATGAAGGATTTTTTTAAGAATGTATTTGCCACAGTGGTGGGCATTGCCCTTTTCTTTGCTATCGTGGGCTTCTTCGGAATCATTTCCATCATCGGAATGCTGGCCTCGGGCGATTCGAAACCCTCCGTCAAGGACAACTCTGTGCTGGTGCTGCCGCTTAGCGGAGTAATCGACGAAAGAAGCGGAGGCGACCTCCTGTCGGAAATGATGGGAGAAGGTAACGGCTCGATGGGACTCGACGACATCCTGACCGCCATCAAGGCCGCCAAGGAAAACGACAACGTGAAAGGTATCTATATCGAGACCGGTGCCCTGCAAATGGACTCTCCCGCCTCGAGCCACGCCATCCGCGAGGCCCTGCTCGACTTCAAGAAGAGCGGAAAATGGATTGTTGCCTATGGCGACCAATACATGCAGAGCGCCTACTACATCAGTAGCGTGGCCGACCAAATGTGGATTAATCCGCTTGGCGAGATTGACTGGAGCGGTCTGGGGTCGACGCCCTACTACCTGAAAGACTTCATGGCTAAGTTCGGAGTGAAGGTTCAGCTTGCCAAGGTGGGTGCCTACAAGAGTGCTCCCGAGACGTTTACTTCCGACAGGATGAGCGACAACAACCGCGAGCAGGTGATGCAATACATTACCGGAATATGGCAGCAGATGCTGACCGACGTCTCGGCTTCGAGAAAGATTACCAAGGAACAGCTCAACACCCTGGCCGACAGCATCGTGATGTTCAGCTCTGTACCCGAATACCAGAAGCAGAAGCTTATCGACAAACCGCTCTACTACGACCAGATAAAGCCCGAAATCCGCAAACTGCTCAAGATAGGCGAAGACGAGAAAATAAACACCATCGGCGTGAAATCGATGGTCAACGCCGCCTCACCCAGCACCAAGGGCGAGAAGATTGCCGTGTATTATGCCTATGGCAACATCGTCACACGCGAGGTGGAGAACACCGCGATGGGCGGCGGAAACAGCATCGTGGGCATCACCGTTTCGGAAGACCTTGAGAAACTGGCTGCCGACGACGACGTGAAGGCCATCGTGCTCCGCGTGAATTCGGGCGGCGGCTCGGCCTATGCCTCCGAGCAGATATGGCGTGCCGTCAGCCGCGTGAAGGCCAAGAAGCCAATCGTGGTGAGCATGGGCGGTATGGCTGCTTCGGGCGGCTACTACATCAGCTGCGCTGCCAACTGGATTGTGGCTGAGCCCACCACCATTACCGGCAGCATCGGCATCTTCGGAATGTTCCCCGACTTCAGCGGACTGCTGACCGAGAAGCTCGGCGTGAAGTTCGACGAGGTGAAGACCAACAAGAACACCACCTTCGGAACGATGGCCCGCCCCTTCAGCGCAGAAGAGATGGCCGTGCTCGACAAATACATCCAGCGCGGATACGAACTGTTCCGCAAGCGCGTGGCCGATGGTCGTAAGCAGCCCGTGGAGGCTATCGAAAAGATTGCCCAGGGCCACGTATGGCTCGGCAAGGACGCCCTTGGCATCAAGCTCGTCGACCAGTTAGGCTCGCTCGACGATGCCATTAAGAAGGCTGCCGAACTGGCCAAGCTCGAAGAGTACCACACAGCCAGCTATCCTGCCGCCCTGTCGTGGAAGGAACAACTGCTCGAAAAGGCCTCCAAATCGGGCGACAACTATCTGGAACGCGAGCTGCGCTTCACCCTTGGCGAGTTCTATGCGCCCTTCATGATGATGCGCAACATGAACCAGCAAGATGCCATTCAGGCAAGAATACCATACGTAATAGACTGGAAATAAACAATAATGGAAGGCGACTTCATCAAAATCAACGAATGGCTCACGCCCTTCAGCTGGCTCTACGGCCTCGGGGTGGGCTTCAGGAACCAGATGTTCGAACTCGGCATCCTGAAGAGTAAGAGCTACGACATCCCCGTTATCGCCGTAGGCAACATCACGGTCGGAGGCGCCGGAAAGACTCCCCATGTGGAGCATCTTGTCCGGTTGCTTCACGACAAGGTGAAAGTGGCCGTGCTCAGCCGCGGCTACAAGCGCAAGAGCCGGGGGTATGTGCTGGCCGACAAGCAGAGCACCGCCCGCGACATAGGCGACGAGCCCTATCAGATGATGAAGAAGTTTCCCGACATTCATATTGCCGTCGACAAGAAGCGCTGTCATGGAATAGACAGGCTGATTACCGACGAGAGTACGAAAGACACCGACGTCATTCTGCTCGACGATGCCTACCAGCATCGCTACGTGAAGCCCGGCATCAACATACTGCTCGTAGACTACCATAGGCTGATCATCTACGACAAGCTGTTGCCTGCCGGAAGGCTTCGCGAACCCCAGAGCGGAAAGTCGCGTGCCGACATCGTCATCATCACCAAGTGCCCCAAAGACCTCAAGCCCATGGAGTTCCGTGTGCTCACCAAGGCGCTGAACCTCTACCCTTACCAGAAGCTCTTCTTCACCACGCTCGAGTATTGTCCGCTGGAACCGCTGTTCTGCGGCGACGACCTTCAGCTGGAAGAAATCCCCAAGGACACCAACGTGTTGCTGCTCACGGGCATCGCATCGCCCAAGCAGATGATCGTGGACCTGGAACCCTACGTGGGAGCCATAGAGCCCATGACCTTTGCCGACCATCACCAGTTCACCAAGCGCGACATCCGCAAGCTCAACGAGCGATTTGCCGCCATGCCCGAACCCAAGATGATCATCACAACCGAGAAAGACAATGCCCGGCTGTTCGGCCTGGAAGGCCTGTCGGAAGAAGTGCGCCACCACATTTACCTGCTGCCCATACGCATCCAGTTCATGCTGGGACAGGAACAAGAGTTTAACGAAAAAATCATCGGCTATGTACAAAAAAATTCAAGAAACAGCATCCTGGCTAAAGCAAAGGATGACCACAAGCCCAAAGACAGCAATAGTGCTGGGAACAGGCCTCGGACAATTAGCTTCCGAAATAACTGACACCTACGAGTTCCCCTATAGCGAAATCCCCAACTTCCCCGTCAGCACCGTCGAGGGACATTCCGGCAAGCTCATCTTCGGAAAGCTTGGCGGCAAGGATATCGTGGCCATGCAGGGCCGATTCCACTACTACGAGGGCTACTCGATGAAGGAAGTGACGTTCCCCGTACGCGTGATGTACGAGCTGGGCATCAAGACGCTCTTCGTGAGCAACGCCGCCGGAGGCATGAATCCCGAGTTCCTCATCGGCGACATCATGGTCATCACCGACCACATCAACCTGTTCCCCGAGCATCCGCTTCGCGGCAAGAACTTCCCCACCGGACCGCGCTTCCCCGACATGCACCAGGCCTACGACCCGCAGCTGATTGCCTTGGCCGACGAGATTGCAGCCGAAAAGGGCATCCGGCTGATGCATGGTGTGTATGTAGGCGTGCAGGGACCAACGTTCGAGACTCCGGCCGAATACCGCATGTACCGCATCTTGGGCGGCGACACCATCGGCATGAGCACCGTTCCTGAAGTAATCGTGGCCAACCATTGCGGCATCCGCGTGTTCGGCATCTCCATCGTAACCGACCTGGGCGGCTTCGACGTGCCCGTCGAGGTGTCGCACGAAGAGGTGCAGATAGCCGCCAACAAGGCTCAGCCCCTGATGACGGAAATCATGCGTGAGATTATCCGCAGAAGCTAAAAAGATTAAATGTTAAAGCAGAAAAGGCCGAAATTCAACACAGAGACACGGAGAGACAAAGAAACACTAAGATTAATATAAAAAAACTCTGTACCTCTGTATCTCTGTGTTGAGTATGGTTTATAAATAAAAGTTATATAGATGACAGACATTTCCAAGCTGGGTGAGTTCGGACTCATCAAGCACCTGACAAAAGACATCAAGCCAAAGAACACCAGCACACAGAAGGGCGTGGGCGACGACTGCGCCGTTCTCTCCTACCCCGACAGCCAGGTGCTCGTCACTACCGACATGCTCATGGAGGGCGTGCACTTCGACCTTACTTATATCGGCATAGAACTGCTGGGCTACAAGTCGGCAATGGTCAACATTTCCGACATCTTTGCCATGAACGGCACGCCGCGGCAGATGATTGTCAGCATAGCACTCAGCAAGCGCTTCACCATCGAAGACATGGAACTGTTTTATAGCGGACTGCGCAAGGCCTGCGACAAATGGGGCGTAGATATCGTAGGAGGCGACACCACCTCATCCTATACCGGACTGGCCATCAGTATCACCTGCATCGGTGAGGCAAAGCCTGGCGAGGCAGTCTACCGCAACGGAGCCCGCGATACCGACCTCATCTGCGTCAGCGGCGACCTTGGAGCCTCCTATATGGGACTTCAGCTGCTTGAGCGCGAGAAGACCGTCTATTACCAGCAGCTCGACGAACTCCGCCGAAAGAAAGAAGAGGCGCGCCGCAACGGAACCTACGAGCAGCAGAGCGCGGCCTTCGAGGCGAAAGACGCCAAGCTGCAATACTTCCAGCCCGACTTTGCCGGAAAGGAATATCTGCTGCAGCGACAGCTCAAGCCCGAAGCCCGGGGCGACATCATCCAGCGCCTGCGCGAAGCCAACATCCGTCCGACGGCCATGATGGACATCAGCGACGGCCTCTCGTCAGAGCTTCACCACATCTGCGAGCAGAGTGGCGTGGGCTGCCGCATCTACGAGAAAAACCTCCCCATAGACTATCAGACGGCTGTGATGGCCGAAGAGCTGAATATGAACGTCACCACCTGCGCCCTGAACGGCGGTGAGGATTACGAACTGCTCTTCACCGTTCCCATAGGCGACCACGAGAAGATTGAGCAGCTGGACGACGTGAAGCTTATCGGTCACATCACGCGCCCCGAGCTCGGCCTGATGCTCGTCAGCCGTGACAACCAGGAGTTCGAACTGCGCGCCCAAGGCTGGAATCCGCTGAAGTAAAGTAAAGGTCTGGTTAAAGATTTGGCACGGATTACAAGGATTCACACGGATTAGCCCGTCCGTTAACTCAACAAAAAGAAACAGAGGTACAAAGTCTTAAAAAGCTCTGTACCTCTGTGTCTTTGCGTTTCATTATTAAGCATCGGTAAATATGTTGACCTATAGGGGAGGCTATTGAACTCCCCTCCCATCGTAGGGGAGGGGAGTTAGTTACCATTTGGGAGTCAACTATATTATTGCCTATTATTTAAATGCCCACAAACTAGACTTTGATTGGCGTTCAATTAAGGTCTAATTGGAGTTCAATTAAAGTCTAATTGAAAATGAATTAAAGTCTGAAACGAATGCAATCAGACTTTAATTCACTATCTAATAATGAAGAAGCAGGCCCTACCCTACTTCTGAATAATCTTACGGCCGTTCTTCACCAAGATTCCCATGGCCGACGAACGCACCTGCTGACCTACGAGATTGTAGATGAGGGGCGAGGTGCCCGAAGCGGCGCGAAGTGCGGCATGCTCGATGGCAGTTGCTGCAGAAGTCTCGTAGCAGCCGAGGTCGGGAGCCGAGCCGTTGTAGGAAACATAGTCGGCAATCTGCTCGCCGCTGAAATCGGTATAGTCGGTGCCCTTGTCTATCAAGCCGGTGGCAGTCTGCTTCAGGTGGAACTGAACGGTTTCGGGCAGCGAGCCGTCGGCATTGCGCTCGGCCAGGATGATACGCTCGATGTCGAGTCCTTCGAAATCTGACTCGCTCACGCTGAAGCCCTCGTTCCAGGAATTATGGCTCTGAACCACAGTTCCCGAACTGGATGTCACCAGATGCGAAGAGCTGCCGCCTGTAGGCGAAAGACTGATGCAGTTTTTCAGCGTCAGCGTGTAATTGTAGTTGTTGCCGAAACCGTAGTTATACTTGTTCTTGTAGCCCGTACAGTTCACGATTTTCATGTTGCCGGCATTGTTGTTCTGATCGAAGCCCTTCGAGCGATGCCCCACGGCCAGACAGCGATAGAGCTCCACATCGTGGGCCGTTCCTTTGCCGCCCACCTTGAATCCGTTGGGGTTGCCGCCGTTGGCAAAGCTGGCCAGGTTCTTGCCCGAGAAGCAGCTCAGCGAGGCATCCACCCCGGTGGCACGCGGATGGCTGGTCAGGTCGAACGTGGCCGGACCGTTGTTGTAGGTGATGCAGTTGATATAGACGGTCGGGGTGCCGCTGGTGACGCGCTGGAACGAGTCCCACCCATCGTCGCTGTTGCCCCATGCGCGGCATCCTATATAGATGTTCCCGGGGCATTCGTTGCCCTGCTTGTCGGCAAATCCGTCGGCATTGCCGCCGTTATCCTGATAGTCGAAATTGTCGTGAGCGTCGCAGTTGAGCACCAGGTTATGGCCGCCGCTGCGCAATTGTATACCGGCATTGCAGCAACCATACACGTCCAGGTTCTCGAGTATGCAGTATTGCGAGCCCTCTAGCCAGATGCCTTTATAGCCGGAATACCGGATGGTGATGCCTTTCAGATGCACGTACTTGTTGTTCGACATGGTCACGCCATTCTCCTTGTTGGCCGCCTTGCGGAAATCCAGGATGGGTTTCTCGTCGCCATAGGCACAGATGGTGATGTAGTTGTCGGCCGTTCCCGACTTGTTGAACGAGAGTCTTGAATTGAAATCATACTGTCCGCCCAGCAGATAGAGAACGTCGCCGGCCTTCAGCTTGCTCAGCATCGTTGACAGTTTGCCCGGCGCGTCATAGCTGGTGCCCGTGGAACTGCTGCCCGTTGGCGAAGCATAATACTCCGTGGCCGCAGCAGGCAGGGCAAGAACGGCAACCGAAAGCATCGCAAGAAATCTTTTTACCTTCATCAGTTATACATTTAATTGGTTTAAGAAGAATTGGGTGTTCTCCGCTTTGGAGAGCACCCAATCCAAATTACTATTATCCGTTCGAAAAGAACTTTACTTCAGCACCTTCTTACCGTTCTGAATCATGATGCCCTTATACTGAGCATTCACCTTCTGGCCGGCAAGGTTGTAAATCACGTTGTTCGTCTGCTCAACGGTCTTCACGCCTTTAATGCCGGTAGCTTCAGGAAGGTCGGCATTGACCGTGATAGCATAGAAATAGAAGCCGTTGGATGGGCTCAGCACCACGTCACCATTGGCCTGAACTGTCATTTCGGCATCTACAGAGACGGCCTTAGCCTCTTCTCCTTCACCTACAACGACAGCAGCAACAGTACCGTTATCAACATTTGATACACCCAGACTACGCTCTGAGGTGCCGCCACCCTTAACTCTTACCTTAACAACATCACCCTTAATCAAAGCAGGAATCTTGATAGAGTTTGCACTTCCGTTCAGATAGAGAGAAGGATTTTCGGCATAGAGTCTTACACGACCAACGCCCAGTCCCTCGCTGTTGTCGCGGGTGAAGGAAAGTCCCTTTGTAAATTCAAGCTCTGCTCCATTGGCCATAAGCGGAGTAAAAACATTTCTTTCGGCCAGAGCAACAGCATTAGAATAATAGCCATCGGTCAAAGTCCATGTTTCTGCATCAGCATCAAGCGCAGCCTTATCAGCATCGCTCAAGCCCTCGGCAAAATTCCAGGTCGTAGGAGCTGTGGGATCAAGAACAGTCTCGCCGCCGCGAGTCACTTTCAAGGTTGTGATGAAAGTGGCGGTATTACCATTACGGCCGAGATAGATTTCATCTGCATCGGCTTCAAGCGTATAAGTCTCTTCAACGGGATCGTCATCAACCAAACGGCCATTAACGAATTTCTTGGTTGTGAAAAGAACATTCGCAGCACCATCAGCTACCGTAAAGATGTCGACAGCCGAATTTTTCGTGTCGTCTGCATTGTTAAAGGCACCAGCGATGGTTATCACATCACCAGCCTTGAAACCACCATCGACAGTCAACTTTGCGTTATTACCCGTAAGACCATCGTCATTAGAATAACCATTTGCAAGCTTAATACCACTAACACTTAATGTATTGGTGTGAATCTTTACGGTTGCAATTGTAGTTGTTCCACCAACGGTTATACCCTTCGACTGATCCAAGGAGAAATCAATCAAAGTCTCAGCATTCAAGCCAAGAACCATTAATGCCATTGAAATCAGAGTAAAAATTTTCTTCATATTAAAAACGTTTTTAGTTATTTATTAGTTAATTGAATTGAATTCCGATGCAAAGATATAGATTAATTATGAATAACGCAAATTATGACTGCTATTTATTCCGCAAACGTTTACGTTTTAGCGAATTAGGAGCAACTTGCCAAAAATCGAAGGGATTTTATCAATATTCATTGATTTTAACACTTAAATTGCATCGCGTTGACGTTTTTTTCATACCTTTGCAACGCAAACTATGATAATTGTCATGATGACAACTAATCGGCTGGATATAATAAATAAGAATAAACATTATTAAATAATAGCTTAACTTAAAACCTAAAACAAATGAAGAAAAATTTTTTACGATTTTCGCTTCTGGGCATACTAATTATGCTTTGCGGCAACGTGTTTGCCGAGTTCAAGGATTTTGAGGTGATTGTCAACAACCAAACAGGCACCGTTCTGACCAGCGAAGAGCAGGTTCAGGGCACGAGTGTCGAGTTTGGCGTTGCCGTAGCCTCAGACGGAACTCTGAGCCGTGTGGCTGCGGGCGATGCTTCGTCGGTGGCTACCATCAGCGGCAATTATCACAGCGACCATGGACTCACCGGTATGAAAGTGGTTGTCCCCGTCGAGGGCAACGTCACCATTTTAGTCGGTCAGTGTACCTACAGCGGCAATGAGATTAAAGTTACCAACAGTGCCGGCTCCCTAGTGGCGAGCAAGACACCTGCCAAAGCCTGCTGGAAAAATGACCACAATAACGTGACCGAGCTTACCTACGCAGGCGAGGCCACCACGCTGACCATTTCGGGCATGGGCTATTGCCCCTTCATTGCCGTGAAAGCCTTGGACGTGGTCATCAAAAAGTATGCTGTCAGCTACTCGTTGGGCAGTGAAACGGCCCAAGGCATCCTGCCCACGAGCAGTGAAATCGTGGAAGGCGAAAGTATTACCATTCCCGCCAACTACACACTGTACAAAGAAGGCTCCACGCTAACGGGCTGGACAGACGGCAGCAAGACCTATGCAGCAGGTGAAACTGTCACCCCGACGGGCGACCTCACCCTGACTCCTGTGTTCACGGCCAACACCGTCAGTCTGGCTGACCGCACGGAAGCTGTGACAATCAACTGGAATCTGGAGCCCCAGGCTGGCGTTCCTGCCATCAATATGGAGGGCAAGACAGGTTTCCGCGTAGCTCAAGCCACAGTGAACGGAAACATCATCGACGTGAATTTGGATATTGACGCCACTAGCGGCAAACTGAACAACGACGGCCGCTCATCATGGTGTCAGGCTAACAAAGGCACCAAGTTCATCCTGCCCTCATGCAAGGGTGCTACGGTCGCCATGAAGGGATACAGTGCCTTTGGTGCCGATGGCAAGACCGCAACGACTATTGATGGCCAAAGCGAATACACCTCTTCGACCGACCTGAGTTACGAGATAGCAAGCAAGAACGAGACCGTGGAAGTTGTTCTCGGCGACGACTGCGGTTACCTTAGCTACATCCAGATAGTGCTCCCCGTGGTGGAGAGTGCCGGCGGCGAGAGCTATAACAACAAGGAAGTAGCCATCGAATGGCCAATGGACGAGCCTTCGAAATACTCAAAATCAACAGTTACAGAAGAAGGTGCATTCTCTACCGTTGACGTTGCTTTAGGTAATGTGAAACTGGAAGATCAAAACCACAGTGCGAACGCCACGGGAACAAGTACCGTGTCCCCAGGTGTAACATTCACGCAGATGCTCCCCTCTAATAGCGGAACCGACTATGTTTCGTGGATTGCCAAGCCCGCAGCCGGTCTGACATTCACCCCGACCAAGATTACGGCCTACATTGTCCGCTTCGGTACCGATGCTCAGAGTTCCATCATCATCTCAGCCAAGGTAGGCGATGGTGGCGAAGAGAAACTGGGTACCTTTACCGCCCCGCGCAACAACAAGACACAGGCCGATGATAAATTCGGCGCCAATGCTGACTATGCCGTGAACGGTTTCGTAGAGATTAATCTGTCCAAGGAGCAGCAGACGGCTTTAACGTCTGGAGAGGCTTTGACCATTATGAGCACCGTCAGTGCAAGTACCAGCAAGGCCGGTGGTGTTGCCATGGTGACTGTCACTGGTTATATTAACGGAACCAAGGAAAGCGTAGAGATGTATACGCTGACAGCCACAGCCGCCCCTGCAGAGGGTGGCAGCATCAATATCTATCCTAATGCTGACGAATATGAGGCAGGCAGCGAAGTTCAGCTGACCGCTACGCCTGAGTTTGGCTATCACTTTGTGAACTGGACCGATGCCAACGGCGCAGAAGTTTCCACCGACGCCAAGTTCAAGTATACCGTGAATGCACCTGCCGAGCTGACCGCCAACTTCCAGAAGGTGAACACCTACGAGCTGAAATATACGGTGGAAGGTTCCAACAACTACTTGGTGCAACCCTCGCCCGCCCCGACCATTGTGGACGGCAAGAAGATGTACGAGGAAGGCACCACCGTCACCCTGACGGCAAGCAGCTACGAAAATCTGG
>JAEEGJ010012700.1_pt1 | contig 20730 bp, 16 predicted proteins | sample 8958761 | NCBI WGS metagenome assembly JAEEGJ01 (sample SAMN16246546, study PRJNA631951) | gut metagenome | biome: gut microbiome; feature: rumen; material: RS-attached | host: Bos | place: Iran: Karaj | collected 2018-10
CGGAGGCGATGTGCCGCCAGTTCTCCTACATCGACAAGGACAAGATGGCCATCCAGGGCCAGAGCTGGGGCGGCTACCAGACCGCCTACCTCGTCACGCGGACGAATATGTTCGCGGCGGCGGGCGCGGGCGCCCCGGTGGGCAATATGACCAGCGCCTACGGCGGCATCCGCTGGGAGTCCGGCAACAGCCGCATTCCGCAATACGAATTCGGTCAGAGCCGCGTCGGCAAGACCCTCTGGGAGCCCGGCGGGCTGGATCTGTACATCGAGAATTCCCCGGTCTTCCACGCCCCGAACGTGACCACGCCGGTGCTCATCATGCACAACGACAACGACGGCGCCGTGCCGTGGTACCAGGGCATCGAGTTCTTTATGAGCCTGCGCCGCCTCGGCAAGCCCGCCTGGCTGCTGGAATACAACAACGAGGCGCACAACCTCTCCGAGCGCCGCAACAGCAAGGACCTCTCGATCCGCCTGCAGCAGTTCTTCGACCACTACCTCCTGGGCGCCCCGGAGCCGGTCTGGATGCAGTCCGGCATCCCGTACGCCCGCAAGGGGAATTACTACGCGACGGAATACTGATGAGAAGATGATAGGAACCCTCGTCAACACCGGGTGCATCATCGTCGGCTCCGTCGTGGGGAGCCTGCTCAAGAAAGGGCTCGGGGAGAAATACCAGAACGTCCTGTACAATGCGATGGGACTCGCCTCGCTGGCGCTCGGCGCCAACACCTTCGTGCAGAACATTCCCAAGAGCGAGCTTCCGGTGCTGTTCATCATCAGCATCGCGCTCGGCGGCATCCTGGGCACGGCGCTCGACCTCGACGGCCGCACCAAGCGCCTCATCGCGAAGCGCGGCGGCGAAGGCCTCGCCAACGGCCTCATCACCGCCTGCCTGCTCTTCTGCGTGGGGACTTTCTCCATCGTGGGGCCCATCCTGAGCGCCACCACCGGGGACAACACCTTCCTGTTCACCAACGCGACCCTCGACCTGGTGACCTCGATGGTCTTCGCGACCACCTACGGCATCGGGATCATCATCGCCGCGCCGGTCCTGTTCTGCTGGCAGGGGATGTTCTATCTGCTGGGCAAATTCGCTGCCTCCAGCCCGCTCCTGCAGGGCACGATGGTGAATGAAATGGCCATCGTGGGCGGTCTGCTCATCATTTCCTCCGGCCTGTCGCTGCTCAAGCTCAAGGACTGCAAGACCCTCAACTACATCCCGGCCCTGTTCGTCCCCGCCCTCTGGTTCCTGATCAAGGCCCTGCTGTAAAAAAATGTAAAAACCACTTGCATTTCTGATAGCTATGCCTATATTTGCAGAAGTATGACGAAGCACATCAGCGCATATTGGTGGTGGCACCTGTTACAACTTGATCGAGTCGTAAGAGGTTGACGCTCCGTATGTGTTTATAAGTAGTATAGAACCATAACAAGGGCCCTGCCGCGATGCGACAGGGCCCTTTCAAGTTTTTAAGGATATGAGTTATTTAGTAGACCAGGAAGGTTATTACGGCGAATTCGGCGGCGCCTATGTCCCCGAGATCCTGCACAAGTGCGTGTCCGACTTGCAGCAGGCCTATCTGCCCATTCTCGAGAGCGCGGATTTCCAGCGCGAGTACCGCTCCCTGCTGCGCGACTATGTCGGGCGCCCGAGCCCGCTGTATTTCGCGCGACGCCTCTCGGAGCGCTACGGGACGCAGCTTTACCTCAAGCGCGAGGACCTCAACCACACGGGTGCGCACAAGATCAACAACACCGTGGGGCAGATCCTCGTGGCCCGGCGCCTGGGCAAGCGGCGCATCATCGCCGAGACGGGCGCCGGGCAGCACGGCGTCGCGACGGCGACGGTCTGCGCCCTGATGGATATGGAATGCGTGGTGTATATGGGCGAGACCGACGTGAAGCGCCAGCGGATCAATGTGGAGAAGATGAGGATGCTCGGCGCGACCGTCGTCCCCGTCCATTCCGGCAACAAGACGCTCAAGGATGCCACCAACGAGGCCATCCGCGACTGGTGCTGCCACCCCGCGGACACCTTCTACATCATCGGCTCCACGGTCGGCCCGCACCCGTATCCCGATATGGTGGCCCGCCTCCAGTCCGTCATCAGCGAGGAGATCAAGGCCCAGCTGCAGGAGAAGATCGGCCGGGACTATCCCGACTACCTGATGGCCTGCGTGGGCGGCGGCTCCAACGCCGGCGGCACCATCTACCATTATATCGACGACGAGCGCGTGAAGATCGTGCTCGCCGAGGCGGGCGGACTGGGCGTCGACAGCGGCAAGACCGCCGCCACCATCGCCCTCGGCCAGGTAGGCATCCTGCACGGCGCCAAGAGCTACGTGATCCAGAGCCCGGACGGGCAGATCGAGGAGCCGTACTCCATCAGCGCGGGCCTCGACTATCCGGGCATCGGCCCGATGCACGCCAACCTGGCGGCGCAGGGACGCGCCCGGGTGATCCCGGTCAACGACGACGAAGCCGTCGCCGCAGCCTTCGAGCTGACGCGCCTCGAGGGCATCATCCCCGCCCTCGAGAGCGCCCACGCCCTCGGCGCCCTGCCCAAGATGCAGTTCCGTCCGGAGGACGTCGTCGTGCTGACGGTCTCCGGCCGGGGCGACAAAGACCTGGAAACCTATCTCAATTATTCCAAGCAATGAGTCCCTTCCGCTATACCGTCGTAAGCCGCCCCCTGCCGGGCGACCTCCATACGCCCGTGTCGGCCTACCTGCGCCTGCGCGACGCCTCCCCGCGCTCCATCCTGATGGAGAGCAGTGACTTCCACACGGGGCGCGACTCGCGTTCCTTCATCGCCCTGGATCCGCTCGCCGAAGTGGGCGTCGCCCACGGAGTCGGCTTCCAGGCCTTTCCGGACGGGTCCCGCCGGGAAAAGAACGTCTCCGAAGCCTATCCGGCCGACCGGCTCGTCCGTGATTTCACGGACGCTTTCGAACTGGACGATCGCAACGTCTCGATGTGGGGCTTTACGACCTTCAACGCGACGCGTTATTTCGAGAACATCCCCATCAAGGACGAGACGCGCGCGGAGCACGACGCCCCGGACCTGCTGTACGTCCTCTTCCGCTTCACCCTCGAATTCGATCATTTCCGCAACGCGCTGACCCTGCACGAGCTGGTGCCCGAAGGGGCGGAGCCGGAATCCCCGCGCGTGGAGCGCCTGCTGGGCCGCGCGGGCGTGAACCTCTATGACTTCCGCCCGGTGGGCGAAGTCAGCTCCCCGCTCACCGACGAGCAGCACCGGGAGAACATCCGCCGGGGCATCGCCCACTGCCGCCGCGGCGACGTCTTCCAGGTGGTGCTCTCGCGCCGTTTCGTCCAGCATTACGAAGGGGACGACTTCCAGCTCTACCGCGCCCTGCGCAGCATCAACCCGTCCCCGTATCTTTTCTATATGGATTTCGGCGGCTACCGCATCCTGGGTTCCTCGCCCGAAACGCACTGCCGCATCGCGGACGGACGCGCCTTCATCGATCCGATCGCGGGCACGACGCCGCGCACCGGCGACGACGCGGCGGACGCCCGCGGGGCGGAATTCCTCCGGAACGACCCCAAGGAGAACGCCGAGCACGTGATGCTGGTGGACCTGGCGCGCAACGACCTCTCGCGCAACTGTCACGGCGTCCGCGTGGACTTCTACAAAGAGCTGCAGTACTACTCCCACGTCATCCATCTCGTCAGCCGGGTGAGCGGCGCGCTGGACGAAGGCGCCGACCCCGTGCGCGCCTTCATCGACACCTTCCCCGCCGGGACGCTGTCCGGCGCCCCGAAGGTCCGTGCGATGCAGATCATCTCCGAGCTGGAGCCGCACAACCGCGGCGCGTACGGCGGCTGCGTGGGCAGCATCTCCTTCAACGGCTCGCTCAACCAGGCCATCACCATCCGCTCCTTCGTGAGCCGCGCCGGGGAACTCTGGTTCCAGGCCGGCGGCGGCATCGTCGCGAAGAGCGATCCCGAATACGAACTCCAGGAAGTCAACCACAAACTCGGCGCGCTCCGCAAAGCCATCGGGCTCGCCGCCCAGCTCTGAGTGCCATGAAGATCGCGATGATAGACAACTACGACTCGTTCACCTTCAATCTGGTGCACCTCGTCAAGGAAATGGGCGCGGAAGTATGCGTCCTGCGCAACGACCGCTTCGACCCGGAAGAGCTGGAGCCTTTCGACAAGATTATGCTTTCCCCGGGGCCCGGCATCCCGTCAGAAGCGGGCCTGATGCCCGAAGTCATCCGCCGCTACGCCGGCGCCAAGCCCATCCTGGGCATCTGCCTGGGCGAACAGGCCATCGGGGAAGCCTTCGGCGGCACCCTGGTCAATCTGGATGAAGTCTTCCACGGCGTGCAGACGCCCTGCCGCCTCACGGCGGAAGATTACCTTTTCGCCGGCCTGCCGGCGGAATTCCCCGTCGGACGCTACCACTCCTGGGTGGTGGACGCCGCGACGCTCCCGGCCTGCCTCGAAGCTATCGCCCTGAGCCCCGAAGGGCAGGTGATGGCCCTGCGGCACCGCAGCCTGGACCTGCGCGGCCTGCAGTTCCACCCGGAGAGCGTACTCACGCCCGACGGTCCGCAAATCCTGCGCAACTGGTTGAATCATTAAAAAAACAAAGCATATGAAACAGTATCTGAACCAACTCATCGAGGGCGACACCCTCACCCGTGAACAGACCCACGACATCCTGCTCGGCATCACCCGCCAGGAGTACAACGACTGCCAGATCGCGGCGCTGCTGATGGCGCTGCAGACCCGCGGCGTGACCGTGGACGAACTCCTCGGTCTGCGCGACGGCCTGCTGGAAACCGGCAGGCGCGTTGATCTCGACGGCTACAACACGCTCGACATCGTGGGCACGGGCGGCGATGGCAAGAACACCTTCAACATCTCCACCTGCTCGGCCTTCGTGATCGCCGGAGCGGGCTATAAGGTCACCAAGCACGGCAACGGCGCCAGCACCTCCGTCAGCGGCGCCAGCACCGTCCTGGAGGCCCACGGCGTCAAGTTCAGCGCCGACCCGGACGTGCTCCGCCGCTCCCTCGACGAGGCGGGCATCTGCTACTTCCACGCCCCGCTCTTCGCCTATGGGATGAAGTTCGTGGGCCCGGTCCGCCGGGCGCTTGGCGTGCCCACCTGCTTCAACCTGCTGGGCCCCCTGGTGAATCCCTGCCGGCCGAAGAATTCCCTGCACGGAACGGCCACGCAGGCCCAGCAACGGCTCTACGTGCGCGCCCACCAGAAGATAGGCGACAACTACGGCGTGGTCACGAGCTATGACGGCTACGACGAGATCTCCCTGACCTCCGGCTTCAAGCTCGTCACCCCGCATTTCGAGAAGGTCTTCACACCCAAGGATCTGGGACTTAATTACATAGAGCCGAAGGATATCTATGGCGGCGCTTCCGCCGACGAAGCGCGGCGCATCTTCGACGCGGTGCTCGACGGCAGCGCCACCGAGGCGCAGAAGTCGGTCATCCTCGCCAATGCCGCCTGCGGCATCTCGGTCATCGACCGCAACCTCTCCGTGGAGGAATCCATCGCGCGCTGCCGCGAGTCGCTCGACAGCGGCCGCGCCCTCGCCGCCTTCAAGCGTTTCTGCGAAATCAACAGCTGAGCCATGGACATTCTCGAAACCATCATCGCCACCAAACGGCAGGAGCTGACTTTCGAAAGAAGGCGCTCGCTGCGGCAGGCACTGGCCGATTCTCCGACGGGGATCATCGCGGAGTTCAAGCGCAAGTCGCCGTCGAAGGGCTGGATCCACGCCGACGCCCGTCCGGAAGAAGTCGTGCCCGCTTATGCGGCGGCGGGCGCGGCGGCGCTCAGCATCCTCACGGATGTATCCTATTTCGGCGGCAGCCTGGAATACATCCGCCGGGTGCGCCCGCTCGTGGACATTCCCATCCTGCGCAAGGACTTCATCATCGATCCGTACCAGCTGTACCAGGCCGCCGAAGCGGGCGCCGACGCCGTCCTGCTCATCGCCGCGTGCCTGAACCGCGCCACTTGCGCCTCCCTGCTCGCCGAAGCCCACCGCCTCGGCCTGGAGGTGCTGCTGGAGATCCACAGCCCGGAGGAACTCGGCCACATCACCCCGGAAGTGGACGTGGTGGGCGTGAACAACCGCCACCTCGGCTCTTTCGTCACGGACGTGAAGACGTCCTTCGAGCTGGCCCCGCTGCTGAAAGACAAACTGTTTGTCTCCGAAAGCGGCATCAGCGACCCGGCGACCGTCCGGGCCCTGCGGGAAGCCGGTTTCCGCGGCTTCCTGATGGGCGAACAGTTTATGAGACAACCCGACCCGGGCGCCGCCCTGGCCACATTCATCGAAGCCCTATGATCAACAACCAGCTCATCAAGGTGTGCGGTATGACCGAAGGCGAGAACATCCGCGCCATCGAAGCCCTGGGCGTGGACCTGATCGGCTTCATCTTCTACCCCGGTTCTCCGCGCTTCGTGCGCGAAAAGCCCTCCTACCTTCCCCTCCGGGCGAAAAGGGTAGGCGTGTTCGTGGACGCGGGACGTGACGAGATCCTGCGCCGCCACGAAGAATACGATTTCGACTACATCCAGCTCCACGGCTCGGAGAGTCCGGCGTTCTGCGCCGGACTGCGCGAGCGGGACGGGCTGCGCGTGATCAAGGCTTTCGGCATCGCCGACGAGAGCGTACGCAATACCGTCGCGGGCTACGAAGGCAGCTGCGACCTCTTCCTCTTCGACACCAAGACCTCCGGCCACGGTGGCAGCGGCAAACGCTTCGACTGGTCCATTATGGACGACTACGAGGAAAAGACCCGCTTCCTGCTCAGCGGCGGCATCGGGCTCGACACCGTCGAGATCCTCCACGATTTCATCTACCCGTACCTCGCGGGCATCGACCTCAACAGCCGCTTCGAGACCGCTCCCGGCATCAAGGACCCGGAGCTGATGGAAATCTTTTTGGAAAACTTGCAACGATAAGAAAATGAACCGTATAGACAAACTTTTCAGCGGCAGCCCGAAGCGGTTGCTCTCCATCTATTTCTGCGCCGGGGCGCCCACCCTCGACGGCACCGCCGGCGTGATCCGCAGCCTCGCCCGGGAAGGCGTCGATATGATCGAGATCGGCATTCCCTTCAGCGACCCGATGGCGGACGGCCCCGTAATCCAGGAAGCCACCACCAAGGCCCTGCGCAACGGGATGACCCTCGAAAAACTCTTCACGCAGCTCGAGGACATCCGCCGCGACGTGGACATCCCGCTCATCCTGATGGGCTACCTCAATCCTGTTTTCCGCTACGGCTTCGAGGCCTTCTGCAAACGCTGCGTGGAAGTGGGCGTGGACGGGATGATCATCCCGGACCTGCCGTTCAAGGATTATATGGAAAGCTACAAAGCCGTCGCGGAGCGCTACGGGCTGCGTTTCATCATGCTGATCACCCCGGAGACCTCTGAGGAGCGGGTGCGGCTCATCGACGAGCACACCTCCGGTTTCATCTATATGGTCTCGTCGGCCGCCACCACGGGCGCACAGAAGGATTTCGATGCGCAGAAACAGGCTTATTTCCGCAAGATCGAGCAGATGCGGCTGCGCATCCCCCGGATGGTCGGCTTCGGCATCAGCAACAAGCAGACCTTCGACGCCGCCTGTGAATACGCGTCCGGCGGCATCATCGGCAGCCGTTTCGTGTCATTGCTGGATCAGGCGGACGGTGACGCCACCGCCGCCATCCGTCAGCTCAAGGCTGACATCGGTCATCAGTAGAGTCCCGTCTGGTACATCACCTCGCCAAGAGCGTTGTTCTTGGCGTCGTTGATCGTGTCCGTGACGGTCTCGGAGAGGGTCTTGGCGTCGTCGCCTTCGCCGAACTTGAGTTCGTCGTGGCCTTTCATCAGGAATTCCTTGGCGATATTCTGGGACTCCTCGCTCCCGCCGGCCGCTCCGAGCAGTTTCCCGAGACCGATTTCCCCCGTTTTTTTCACCATCGCCTCCTGGACGTTCTCCCAGGACTGCTGGCGGTCCTCTTCGTATTTCCCGGAGATCTCGTCGTTCAGCAGTTTCTTTCCTCCTTCGAAATACACGTCCACAATGTCCTTGGCCGGGCCGTCCACGACCTTGTCGAGATGGTTCTGGACCACGGTGGCCGTGCCTTCGAACAAGCCGCCGGCCAGGCCCCTCGTCACGCTTCTGCCTTCGGCATAGGCTTCCGAGGCACCGACAAGGGGAGCCTTGAGCAAATCCCGGGCATCCTTGACTTTATCACCGCCCGGCACGACTTCCGCCAGGACGTTGACCGTGCCGTCGGCGACTTTGTCCACGAGCTCGCATTCGGCGATCTTCTCGGAGCATTCCTGTTCGACCTCGCCGCATATCTGCTGGATGTCGTTGGAATCCTGGTAGATACCCTTGTTCTTCTCCCACATTGAGGCCCGCTTCGCGTCGTGCTCGATATCCCAGATATCGCGCGGATTGCCGTTTTCATCTTCCGTGGGAATACCATATTTATCGGCGTAGTGCAGCACGTTCTCCTGCCTGTGCTCCTCGTCCTCCTCTATCTGCCGGTACATCTCGAGCTGTTCCTGCTCCCGTATGGCTTCCTCCGCTTCGCGGGTGATGCGCTCCTGGTCGGAGGTGTTGCTGAAGCGCTCCCAGTCTCTCTGATGCTCGGCTGCGTAGCGGCGGTTGATCTCCGCCTGCTCCCGCTCCCGGGCGGCCCGTTCGGCCTCATAATCATAGTCGTCCACCTCTTCTTCCGGCTGCTGAGGCACCTGCTGCGTTTGCTCGTAATCTTCCGGCGCCTCCGGCTGCCAGGGCATTCGGGGTGCCTCCGGTTCCCGGGGATCGTTCCCGGGTCCGTCTTCGGGCGCTTCCTCCTCATCTTCTTCTTTTTCCTCCCCCCGTTCGTACGCTTCCCAGTCGAAATCCTCTTCCTCCGGGAGTCTGGGCAAACCACCGCCGGCACCGCCCAGGCCTCCGCCGAGTCCGCCGCCCAGGGCGCCCCCCAGACCTCCGATCACCCCGATGGCGACCGTCCATTCCTCAGATGCGTGCTCGCCGTCGTCGCCGAGGATCCAGTCCGGCAGGTCGGGAACGCCCGGCAGACTTGCGCTGCTGCTTCCGTTTTTGTCCCACTCGAAGGTATAATGGTTGGAGATATAGGCACTTAGCAAGTGGAAGGTGAAAGTAAATTCATATTTGCCTTCCGGAACGTCGTCGGGGCTCGGGAAGAACATCGTGATGACGGCCTGGCAGGTAAGCGTGTTTTCTTCTCCGATTATATTGTCCCACAGAGAGAAATGATGGCCGTACGGTATGACATCCGAGTTGTCGTTCTCGCCGCCCTTGAGAATGAAATCCAGCCGTTCACCGGGCGCGAACGAGCTTTTCACCTTGGTAATGGAGCGCGAGCCGTGACCGCTCGTGCCTTCCCCCGTGGACGTTTCCGTCCAGACATAGTCGAAACTGATCTCCGTCATCCGGCTGAGCTGCAGGTTGGAAATCGAACCGGTCCAGAACATGGCTTTCCCGCCTCCGGAGCTTTTCACGTCCGTCTCCACGTCCTTCAGGACCCAGGCCCCCTTGAATTCCTCCTGTTGCAGCGCTTCCCGGTCGGGACCCAGGGTCTTGGGCATCAGGGCTAAGAAAGGATTGTCGTCATCCTGCGCCCGGAGCCCCGGCTGCGGAATCAGGAAGAGCAGGATGAGCATCGCCGTGGCGGCGGCTTCCTTGCGGGTGCCGGCCCCCAGGATCCAGCCGATGATGAGCAAGATCAAGCCCGTCGAGCCCGCATAGCGAAGGCCCGCGGCGCTCAGGCCGACCCCGAGGGCGAAGCCCAGCGTCATCCCGGAGAGGGCGCGCAGCACATTCTTGTAGGAAGGCGTCCTGCCGCCGGAAATGCTGCTCGCATAGCTGAAGGCGGCCCCCCAGAGAAAACCGCCCTTGCGCCCGGCGGCATTGGCGAACGACACGGCCGCCACGATGCCGACGAGGCTGTTCTGGAACGATTCCGTCAGATTGAACAGGCAGTAGATCATCAGTGCCGCGCCGAGGCCCTTGAGCAGCGGCGCGACGGCCGCGCGGCCCTGGAAACTGATGGACCCGAAGAGTTCCTTGATGCCGCCTCCCAGGCCGCTGAGCGGCTTTTTCCCCCGGAAGAGCGGCACCAGCAGCGCATTCACGGCCGCCGCCACGAGCACTTTGCCGAGAACGCCGCCGATGGCGCCGACGACGCCCCCGTACAGACCGCCCTGGGCGTAGGTGAGAAAATTCAGCACCTTGACGGGAAGATTGTCCTGGACCCGGATCTGCACGATGCCGAGGACGATCCAGATGGCCGTCAGGAGAATGGAAGGAAGCAGCTGCAAGGGGTGCTTGAACACTTGCAGGCTCTGCTTGAGATATTGCTTCAGGTAGGGGGCGAACTTCATAGCTTACCGGGATCGTCTCTCCGTGCGGGCGTCTTCTCTCTCCGCGGCCCGTACGAAGGAGCGGGACAGGGTGTTGCTGAGGGAAATGGTCTGGTCCAGCGAGCCTGAGATCTGGGCCTGGGCCGCGGAGAACTGGGAGAATTCCCGCGGGAAGGCGCGACGAAGCTGCTCCGCCACCTTGCCGGCATAGCCGCACAGGGCGCCCAGCACCAGGTAGTCCACCCATTTCTCCGGGTCCGCCTCCATATTGCGGGGAGACAGGGAGGAGTGCTGCAGGAACGCCCTGAAGCGGATGGCATCCTGCAGACGGTCGTAGCCGGCAGGGACGCCGCGGTTGTCCTCGCCGAGCAGGCCCCGGCTGATGAGGAACCTGCGTCCGCGGACCTTGGCACGGTCCGTCCAGTTCTCGACGATGCGGAAATTGCTGTGAACCCAGCGGTTGAATTCACCCGTGGTGAGGATATAATCCCGTCCGGAAGCGGCCAGCGCCATCTCGTAGAGCGCCATCTCCGTCCGGTCCTTGAAACTCATATCCAGGTTCAGTCCCAGGCTGCCCGAGCGGAGAATGCCTCCGCCCACCCGCGGGACCGCCCGGCCTTCGAGCATCCACTTCAGGAAGAACGCGCCGATCAGGCGCTGGTTCAGCTTGCGCTGGTTCAGCGAGAAACGGAGACCTTCCCGCAGGACATAGTAGAAGCCGAACAGGTTGCCGCCCAGCGGAATCTGGCTGCTGGTGCCTGGAATACGGCGGGTGCCGAAAACTTTCCTTTTGTACTTGTGGCCCGTGATCTGCGCCAGGATCATCCAGAGGAAGAACAGCGCCAGCGCCCCGAGTACGACATAGCTTATTATCTCTTTGTTCATACGCGTCAGGGGTTATTCGCGCGGCCTTCCGCAGCCGCTGCAGAATTTGGCTGTTTCACTCTTGTACTGGGTGCCGCAATAGGGGCAGAAACGCGCCTTGCGGACCTCCGGCGCCGGTGCGGCCGCCGCTGTCGCAACCGCGACCGGAGCGGGCGCAGGAGCCGGTTTCGGTGCAGGCTTCGGCTTGGGCTTCGGGGCGGCGGCCACCGTGGCGACGGTGGCTGCCAGCGGGACGGCCTGCGAAGCTGGCTTCGGTGCGGGATTGGGCGCAGCTGCGGACTTGGCAACCGGTTTCGCGGCCGGTTTCGGGGCGGGGGCGGGTTTCGGCGCCGGCGCCGGTGCGGCCACGGCTTCGACTTCTTCTTCCGGCTCGAAATCGTCTACGTTGTCGATCTGCCGGTCCTCCATCATGGCGCGGAAGCCCTGCCAGTGGCGATAGTGGTCGGGGTCGGGGAAATACATCGTTTCGTTACTGTGGTTTAGCAACGAAAGATAGTAAAAAAAACGATATGTTCCGCGTTATCTCTCCGCCATCTCGACGTACGGCTTCTCGTCGGTGACGCAACGGTAAGCCGGACGGATGATGCGGCGGCCATCGAAATTGAGCTCTTCGTTGCGGTGCGCGCACCAGCCCACGATCCTCGCCATCGCGAAGAGCGGGGTGTAGATCTCGCGCGGGATGCCGATCAGGTCGTACACGAAGCCGGAGTAGAAGTCCACGTTCGCGCAGAGCTCCTTGTGGTGGCCCTTGACGGAATAGATCGTCTCGATCGCCACCTTCTCGATGCATTCCATAAACTCGAACTCCGACAGGCGGCCCTTCTCGATGGCCAGCTCCCGGGCCATTTCCTTGAGCAGGACGGCCCGCGGGTCGGACTTCGTGTAGACGGCGTGTCCGATGCCGTAGATGAGTCCGGCGTGGTCGAAGACCTCCCCGGCGAGCAGCCGGCGGATGCAGGCCGCGATCTCTTCCTCGTCGTTCCAGTCGCCGATCTCCTTTTTCATAAAATCGATCATGTCGCAGACCTTGAGGTTGGCGCCGCCGTGCTTGGGGCCCTTGAGCGAGCCGATGCCTGCGGCGATGGACGAGAACGTGTCCGTGCCCGTGGACGAAGTCACGCGCACCGTAAAGGTGGAGTTGTTACCGCCGCCGTGCTCGGAATGCAGGATCAGCAGCAGGTCCAGGGTGCGGGCGTCCAGTTCCGAATAGCCGGAGCCCTTGAGCATATAGAGGAAGTTCTGCGCCAGCGACAGGCCCGGCTGGGCGTCGCGGATATGCAGCGCACGGCCGTGGTGGTGGTGCCGGTACATATTGTAGGCGTAGGCGATCGTGGTCGGGAATTTCGAGATCAGCTCGATGCTCTGGCGCATCAGGTTGTCCCGGGACACGTCGTCCGGGTTCTCGTCGAAGGTGTAGAACTCCATCACGCTCCGGGCCAGGATGTTCATAATGTCGTCTCCCTCCAGCTCGATGATGTGCAGGATGGTCTTCTGCTCCAGGGGCATGTTCTCGAAGATCAGGTCCTTGAAGGCCTGGAGCTCCTCCGCGTCCGGCAGGCGGCCGGAGAGCAGCAGGAAGCAGATTTCCTCGTAGCCGAAACGCTTCTCGGCGATGATGGCGTGCACGAGGTCCTTGACCTCATAGCCCCGGAAATAGAGCTGTCCCTCGATGGGCACGATGGTGCCGTCCTTCTTGCGGTCATAGCCCACGACGTTGCCGATGTTGGTCAGGCCGACGAGCACGCCCGTGCCGTCTTCGTTGCGCAGGCCGCGCTTGACGTCGAGCTTCTTGAACAGTTCGGCGTCTATCCTGGTGCTCCCCTTCATATCTTCAGAGAGCTTGTAGATCAGGTACTCTTTCTTCTTCCTGGTGGTCATAGCAGTTCGAGGATATGGTCCGTGAAGGCGGCAGTCCCGAGCGCCTTGCCGTCCGGCATCAGGCGGGCGAGGTCCGCGGTGGCATAACCCGCCGAGAAGCTGCGCTCCAGCGCGGCGGTGATGAGTTTTCCGGCTTCGTCCCAGCCCAGGTGCTCGAGCATCATCACGCCCGAAAGCAGGTTCGAGCAGGGATTGACGAGGTCCTTCCCGGCGATGTCCGGGGCGGTGCCGTGCGTGGCTTCGAACAGGGCGGCGCCGGTGTCGTAGTTGATGTTGGCGCCCGGGGCGATCCCGATGCCGCCGACCTGCGCGGCCAGCATATCGGAGATGTAGTCCCCGTTGAGGTTGAGCGTCGCGATCACCGAATAGTCCTCCGGCTTGAGCAGGGCGTTCTGCAGGAAGGCGTCGGCGATGCAGTCCTTGATCACGAGACGGCCGGCGGCGATCTCCGCGCCGAATTCTTCCTGCGCGAGCTCGTAGCCCCAGCGCTTGAATCCGCCTTCGGTGAATTTCATGATGTTGCCCTTGTGCACGAGGGTGACGGAAGGGCGGCCGTGGTCGAGCGCGTAGCGGCAGGCGGCGCGCACGAGCCGCCGCGTGCCTTCGCGCGAGACGGGCTTGACCCCGTAGGAGGAGCTCTCCGGGAAGCGGACCTTGCTCACCCCCATCTCCTCGCGCAGGAAGCGGCCGAATTTTTCCGCTTCGGGCGTGCCGGCCTCCCATTCGATGCCGGCGTAGATGTCTTCGGTGTTCTCGCGGAAGATCACCATATCCACCCGCTCGGGATGCCGCACGGGCGAAGCGACCCCGCGGAACCAGCGCACCGGGCGCAGGCATACATACAGGTCGAGGCCCTGGCGCAGGGCGACGTTGAGCGAACGGATGCCGCCCCCGACGGGCGTCGTGAGCGGGCCCTTGATGCCGATGCCATAGCTCCGGAAAGCTTCCATCGTCTCGTCCGGGAGCCAGGTCCCGAGCGTGTCGAAGGCTTTCTGCCCGGCGGCCACCTCCAGCCAGTCCAGGCGCCGGTCGCCGCCATAGGCCTTGGCGATCGCGGCGTCCAGGATGCGGCGCATCGACGTGGTGACTTCGGGTCCCACGCCGTCGCCGGGGATATATGGAATGGTCTTGGTGATCATTTCGACAGGGTGTTGAGGGCGGAGCCGGCCCGGAACCAGGTCAGCTGCTGCGGGGTGTAACTGTGGCGCGCCTCGATGCGGTCCTGCGAGCCGTCGGCGTGGTGCAGGACCACCGGCACGTTCCGGCCGGGGGCGATGTCGGCGCACAGGACGTCGATCCTGTCGCCGGCGCGCACCCGGGCGTAGTCCGCCGGGGTGGCGAATGTCAGGGCGAGCACGCCCTGTTTCTTGAGATTGGTCTCGTGGATGCGCGCGAAGCTCTTGGCCAGCACGACACGCACGCCCAGGAAGCGCGGTTCCATCGCCGCGTGTTCGCGGCTGGAGCCTTCGCCGTAATTGTCTTCGGCCACCACGATGCTGCCGGAGCCGGCGTCGCGCAGGGTGCGGGCCCGGGGGGCGACGGGGCCGGATTTGCCGGTGAAGGCATCCACGGCGCCCATCAGGAGGTTCTCGGAGATGTTCTCCAGGTGGCCGCGGTATTTCAGCCAGGGGCCGGCCATCGAGATGTGGTCGGTGGTGCATTTGCCCTTGGTCTTGATCAGCAGCGGGAGAGCGAGGAAGTCGCGCCCGTCCCAGGGCGCAAACGGCTTCAGCTCCTGCAGGCGCTGACTTCCGGGGTCGATCTTCGGGCCGGGGCTGCCGGGCTGCGGCGCCACGTAGCCGGAGATGTCGGAGACGAATCCGCGCGGCGGCAGTTCGGTGCCGCGCGGCGCCCGCAGCCAACAACCGTCCACGGTGTCGATGCGGGGGTCGAAATCCAGTTCGCCCGCGAAGCAGAGCGCCATCGCCATCGCCGGGGAGGCGATGAAGGCGTGCGTCTCGGGGTTGCCGTCGGCGCGCTTCGCGAAATTGCGGTTGAACGTGGTCACGATGGTGTTGCGGCGGGTCGGATCGTCCGTCTGCCGCTCCCATTGCCCGATGCAGGGGCCGCAGGCGTTCGACATCACCCTGGCGCCCGCTTCGCGCAGCGTGTCCAGCAGGCCGTCGCGCTCCGCCGTGGCCTTGACCTGGGCGCTGCCCGGGATCACGATCAGTTCGGCTTTCGGCTTCAGGCCGGCATCCAGGGCCGCCCGGGCCACGGAAGCCGCGCGCGACAGGTCCTGGTAGGAAGAGTTGGTGCAGGAGCCGATCAGGCTCACCTCCACCCGGTGCGGGAAACGCTCCCGCGCCTGCCGGTCCTTGAAGGCGCTGACCGGACAGGCCGCGTCGGGCGTATAGGGACCGTTGAGATAGGGTTCCAGTTTGGAGAGGTCGATCTGCACGACCTCGTCGTAGTACTGCTCGGGGTGCGCCTGCACGGCGTCGTCCGCGCGCAGCTCCGCGCTCAGGGCCGACGCCATCGCGGCGACCTCCCCGCGGCCGGTGGCCTTGAGGTATTCGGCGATGTGCACGCCGAAGGGGAAGATGGAACTGGTCGCGCCGACCTCGGCGCCCATATTGCAGATCGTGGCCTTGCCGGTGCAGGTAAGATTCTCCGTGCCGGGGCCGAAATACTCCAGGATGGCGTTGGTGCCGCCTTTGACCGTGAGCAGGCCGGCAAGCTTGAGGATGACGTCCTTGGGCGCGGCCCAGCCCTTCAGCGCGCCGGTCAGGCGCACGCCGATCAGGCGGGGCATCCGGAGCTCCCAGGGCATCCCGGTCATCACGTCCACGGCGTCCGCCCCGCCCACGCCGATGGCGAGCATACCCATACCGCCGGCGTTGGGGGTGTGGGAATCCGTGCCGACCATCATTCCGCCGGGGAAGGCGTAATTCTCCAGGACGATCTGGTGGATGATGCCGGCGCCGGGCTTCCAGAAGCCGATTCCGTAGCGTGCCGCGGCGCCCGCGAGGAATTCATACACCTCGGCGTTCGTCTTCCGGGCCTCGGGCAGATCCGCCTCCGCGCCCTGACGCGCGCAAATCAAGTGGTCGCAGTGGACCGTGGTCGGCACGCTGACGGCCTCGCGGCCCGTGCTCATGAATTGGAGGAGGGCCATCTGGGCGGTCGCGTCCTGCATCGCCACGCGGTCGGGGCGGAATTCGCCGAAGTCCTCCAGGCGCCGGAGCGGCCGCAGCGAAGCGGGATCGTAGAGGTGTGCGTACAGGATCTTCTCGGACAGCGCAAGCGGCCGTCCTAGCAAACGCCGGACAGCCGCCACCTTCTTTCCGTAGTCTTCGTAAAAAGACCGGACCGCCTCCAAATCAAACATAAGGAAACTCTGCTAACTAACCTTTTCGTGACAAAGATAGTGAAAATTTTGATTAATAAAACATTTTTGTCAAACTAATTGATATTCAGATATGAAAAAGTTTTGAAACGACTATTTCCCCTATTTTTATTAATAAACGTCAGGTTTTTGCCGCACAAAACTTACAATCCGTAACCATAATGTTTTTCAAGTAAATACATTGCGCTTTCCATAGTTTTTTTGTACCTTTAGCAACTATTTTACATATACTGAACGCTATTACACATTAATAACTTTATTTTCAAAACATTGGAGGAAACCCATGAATAAGATCAAAAATCTCGCGGATCTCCGCAAGATCAAAGAGGGCATGCAGGGCAGGATGTCGATGCGTGAAAACAGCGACTCCTCCGAAGCCATCATTCAAATCAAGGTCGGAATGGCCACCAGCGGTATTGCCTCGGGTGCGAAAGAGACCATGAGCTACCTCATCTCCGAGTTGGACAAACGCCAGATCAAGGCGCTCGTGATGCAGGTCGGCGATATGGGCTACAGCTACGCCGAGCCCACCGTCGAGGTCACCATCCCCGGCAAAGATCCCGTCGTTTTCGGAGATGTCAAGATCCCCCGCGCCAAGGAGATCATCGAGAAGTACATCATCGGTGGTGAGCTGATCGAGGGCATTCTGCCGGCAAACTACAGATCCATCTAAACCTAACCCACAGTAACGAACATGGCTGTCAAAATGCACATCCTCGTTTGTGGTGGTACAGGTTGCACCGCAAACGCCAGCCGTGAGGTCATCGAGGCGCTCAACAAGGAGCTCGAGGCCCACGACCTGACCGATTTCGCGAAAGTGGTCGTCACCGGCTGCTTCGGATTCTGCGAAAGGGGTCCCATCGTCAAGATCATTCCCGACAACACCTTCTACACCCAGGTGAAGCCCTCCGATGCCAAGGAAATCATCGAAGAGCACATCATCAAGGGCCGCAAGGTTCATCGTCTCCTCTATGTTGCTCCCGATACCAACGAGAGCGTGTCCGACTCCAAGCATATGGAGTTCTACAAGAAGCAGCTCCGCATCGCCCTGCGCAACTGCGGTTTCATCGATCCCGAGAACATCGAGGAAGCCATTGCGCGCGACGGCTATGCCGCCCTCGCCAAGTGCCTCACCGAGATGACCCCCGAAGAGGTCATAGCCGAGGTCAAGAAGTCCGGCCTCCGCGGACGCGGCGGCGCCGGCTTCCCGACCGGCACCAAGTGGGAGATCGCTTCCAAGAGCCGCGTGGGCGAGCAGAAGTACGTCGTCTGCAACGCCGACGAAGGCGACCCGGGTGCATTCATGGATCGTTCCCTGCTTGAGGGCGACCCGCACTCCATCCTCGAGGCCATGGCCATCTGCGGCTACTGCATCGGGGCCGACAAGGGTCTCATCTACATCCGCGCCGAATATCCCCTCGCCATCCACCGTCTGCAGGTCGCCATCGCGCAGGCCGAAGACTACGGCCTCCTCGGCAAGGACATCCTCGGCACCGGCTTCAATTTCGAAATCGAGCTCCGCTACGGCGCAGGCGCCTTCGTCTGCGGCGAGGAGACCGCTCTGATCCACTCTATGGAAGGCAAGCGCGGCGAGCCTACGTTCAAACCGCCGTTCCCCGCCCAGTCCGGTTATCTGGAGAAGCCTACCAACGTCAACAACGTCGAGACCTACGCCAACATCCCCGTCATCATCAACAAGGGTGCTGACTGGTTCGCGAGCATCGGCACGGAGAAATCCAAGGGCACCAAGGTGTTCGCCCTCGCCGGCAAGATCAACAACGTCGGCCTCATCGAGGTCCCGATGGGCATCACCCTCCGCGAGATCATCTACGAGATCGGCGGCGGCATCAAGGGTGGCAAGAAGTTCAAGGCCGTCCAGACGGGCGGTCCTTCGGGCGGCTGCCTCACCGAGAAGCACCTCGACACCCCGATCGACTACGACAGCCTCGTCGCTGCCGGTTCGATGATGGGTTCCGGCGGTATGATCGTCATGGACGAGGACGACTGCATGGTTGCAATCGCCAAGTTCTATCTCGGCTTCACCGTCGATGAGTCCTGCGGTAAGTGCACCCCGTGCCGCGTCGGTAACCGCCGTCTGCACGAGATCCTTACCAAGATCACCGAGGGCAAGGGCACGATGCAGGATCTTGAGGAGCTCAAGAACCTCTCGAACGTCATCAAGGACACCGCTCTCTGCGGTCTCGGCCAGACTTCCCCGAACCCGGTTCTCTCCACCATCAACAACTTCTGGGATGAGTATGTGGAGCACGTCACCGAGAAGAAGTGCCGCGCCGGCCAGTGCAAGGCCCTGAAGAAATACATCATCGATCCCGACAAGTGCAAGGGCTGTACTGCCTGCGCAAGGGCGTGCCCCGTCAGCGCAATCACCGGTACCGTCAAGAACCCGCACGTCATCGACCAGGACAAGTGCATCAAGTGCGGTACCTGCTACGAGAAGTGCAAATTCGGTGCTATCAGCATTAAATAAGGGAGGAATACAATATGGATACTATCAAATTGACTATAGACAACAGAACAGTGGAAGTGCCCAAGGGTACTACCATTTTGAAAGCTGCTGCACAGATGGGTATCAAGATTCCTACCCTCTGTCATTTTGAACTCGAAGGCCTCAGCCTCGAGAACAAGCCGGGCGGATGCCGTATCTGCGTCGTTGAAGTAGCCGGCCGCCGCAACCTGGCGCCCGCCTGCATCACCGAATGTATGCCGGACATGGTCGTCAAGACCAACTCGCTGCGCGCCGTCAACGCCCGCCGCACTGTCCTCGAGCTGATGCTCAGCGACCACCCGAACGACTGTCTCCAGTGCGCAAAGAGCGGCAAGTGCGAACTCCAGGCGCTTGCAGCTGACATGGGCATCCGCGAGATCCGCTACAAGGGTGCTACTTCCAACTACCCTGTGACCCTCTCGCCGTCCATCGTCCGCGATGAGAACAAGTGCATCATGTGCCGTCGCTGCGAGGCTGTCTGCCACGAATACCAGACCGTCGGCGCTATCGGCGCTGTGGACCGCGGTTTCCCGGCAGTGGTTTCCACCGCATTCGGCAAGAACCTGATCGATACCAACTGTATCTTCTGCGGCCAGTGCATCGCAGTCTGCCCGACCGGCGCCCTCACGGAAGTCGACCACACCGGCCGTATCCTCCGCGATATCGCCAACCCGGATATCAAGACCTGCGTCCAGGTTGCTCCGGCAGTCCGCGTCGCCCTCGGTGAAGAATTCGGCCTGCCTGCAGGCAGCATCGTCACCGGCAAGATCGCCGCTGCGCTCCGCGCCATCGGCTTCGACTATGTGTTCGATACCGACTGGTCCGCCGACCTCACCATCATGGAGGAAGGCACCGAGGCCCTCGGCCGCATCACCAAGTTCCTGGGTGGTGACAAGAGCGTCAAGCTCCCGATCATGACCTCCTGCTGCCCGGCATGGGTGAACTTCTACGAGAAGTACTATCCGGAACTCCGCGAGTATCCTTCCACCGCAAAATCCCCGCAGGGCATGTTCGGTGCTGTCGCAAAGACCTACTTTGCAGACAAGATCGGCGTCTCCCGCGACAAACTCGTCTGCGTCTCCGTGATGCCTTGCGTCGCGAAGAAGTTCGAGTGCGAGCGTGAAGAACTCAAGGTGAACGGCAATCCCGACGTGGATTACTCCATTACCACCCGCGAACTCGCCCGCCTCATCAAGGTTTGCAACATCGACTTTGCAAGCCTCCCTGAAGAGGGCTTCGACTCGCCGCTCGGTGCATCCACCGGTGCAGCCGTCATCTTCGGCGTCACCGGCGGTGTGATGGAGGCTGCGCTCCGTACCGCTTACGAGGTCGCTACCGGCAAGACCCTCCCGAAGATCGACTTCGAAGAGGTCCGCGGTCTGGACGGTCTCCGCGAGGCTACGGTTTCCATTCCCGGCGTTGCCGACGTCAAGGTCGCTGTCGCTTACGGAATGAAGAACGCACGCGTCATCATGGAGCAGATAAAGGCCGGCAACTGCCCTTATCACTTCGTTGAGGTCATGGCTTGCCCCGGCGGTTGCATCGACGGTGCAGGACAGCCCTACCACCACGGCGACGCTTCTCTGGTCAAGGCACGTTACGCGGCTACCTATCAGGCAGACCGCGAGATGCCTATCCGCAAGTCCCACGAGAACCCCGAGATCGTTGCGATCTACAAGGAGTTCTACGGCGAACCTTGCTCGGAGAAG
>JAEEGJ010012702.1_pt1 | contig 20727 bp, 18 predicted proteins | sample 8958761 | NCBI WGS metagenome assembly JAEEGJ01 (sample SAMN16246546, study PRJNA631951) | gut metagenome | biome: gut microbiome; feature: rumen; material: RS-attached | host: Bos | place: Iran: Karaj | collected 2018-10
CCATTGGAACATACGCTGTAGCAAGAAAGCGTGATGACAGAGTAATAAAGCTCTATTCTGCAAACATTGAAAATGTTGGTGTAATCGAAAGCAGTCTTGATGACCTTACAAACAAGGACGAATATCACTGGGCAAACTATCCTCTAGGAGTTGTATGGGCTCTAATTGAGAAGGGATGCGAAATTAAATCAGGCTTTGAAATGTGTGTTTGGGGCAATATTCCCAACGGTTCAGGCCTATCATCGTCAGCTTCATTAGAAGTGCTTACTGGTACTGTATTAAATGATTTTTTTGAACTTAATAAGTCTATGGTGGACTTAGCCATTGTAGGACAGTACTCAGAGAACAATTTTAACGGATGCAATTGCGGCATAATGGACCAATTTGCGGTAGCAATGGGACAAAAAGACCACGCCATTTTCCTTGACTGTGCAGATTTATCCTATAAATATGCCAGCGTAAAACTTCCAAATGCGAAGATTGTAATCACCAATTCCAAGGTAAAGCATTCACTTGTAGACTCAGCCTATAACGATAGAAGAAATGAAAGCGCTCAGGCACTTGCAGATCTTCAAACAGTTTGTGGCATCAGTACACTGGGAGAATTAACTGACCAGGAGTTTGAGAAATACGGCTCAGCCATCAAGGACGAAGTTTGCTATAGAAGAGCTAAGCATGCAGTAGCTGAGAATCAGCGCACTATTAAGGCAGTAGAGGCTCTTAATAATAACGATATCGCCACATTTGGTAAGCTTATGAATGCAAGCCATGTATCACTTCGAGATGACTATGAAGTTTCTTGCGAGGAGGTAGATTTCCTTGTGGAGACAGAGTGGTCTGTACCAGGCGTTATAGGAGCCCGCATTACTGGAGGCGGATTTGGAGGCTGTACAGTAGCCATCGTAGAAAATGACGCGGTTGATAATTTCAAGAATGTAGTAGGTAAGGCCTACAAGGAGAAATACAATCTTGATGCCGAGTTTTATGTAGTTGATATTGGCGACGGCGCAAAAAGAATTGCTTAGAGCCATAGTAAAGCTTGTTAAATATCTGAAGAAGAAATAACATATTTGTCTAATAGCAATAGACTAGTAGGATTCGACAATATATTTTGCGTAGATAGCATAGAGGATTGCTGTACAACTAGTTTTTGATTATCAAAGGAAATTCGATATTCTCTTGGTAAACAGTTATACATTTTCCTAAATGCTTTGTTTAAATATTTTGGATCAGAGAATCCGCAAGAAATACTTATATCAATTAAAGTAAGGTCCGTGGTCAGTAAAAGGCTGCGGGCCTTTTCACATCTTAGTTTCATCAAATATTCTTGGAAAGACATATGAAAATTGGCAGTAAAAAAGTGAGATAAGTGGGTCTCTGTAACATGCTCCATTTCTGAAAGTGTAGATAAGGTAATCTTTTCCTGATAATTGTATTCTATATATTCAGAAATGCGTTTGATTCGGCCAATTTTACCTTTTAGATTTATGGCATCGTAATCTGAGGTATGGCGATATGGTAAGAGAGAAAGGATTTTTGAAAAAATCAAATTTAAATAACCAGCGCAGTCCAATTCATAAAAGTCCTTTTTTTGAAAGAATGCTCTGGAAAAAGTGATGAGTAATTCCTTTAAAGATAAATAATTAGAATCATCACTTGCAGGTAAGACATTATTTCCTGTAAAGTCAATATTTCTTAGCATAGGAATTGTGTTATAGAAAAAAGAGGGATTCACCTGAATAAAAAGCATAGGTACATTCATTTCAGAGGATAATTCATGAACATGAAAAGGGTTAATAATAAAAATGTCTCCAGCCTTCAATGAATTAGAAGACTTATCTATTTTTAGAGTGGCTTCACCATAAAGAACTAGGCCCAGCTCGTATTCGCTGTGAATGTGAGGGGCTCTGTACTTTAAGACATTGATAAAAGCCTTATAGTCGATATTCTTTTCTGTAATAATTTCAAATTCGTGTTTCTGTCCCATAAAAAACCGCAAGATTGTCAGTTAGTCATAACAAACTTTATCCTATATGAGTTTATCACATTAGCTATAATACGAAAAGAAGAATAAACATAAGCCTAGCGCAGCTAGGATAGAATTGAAGGAGGTTTTGTTATGGGTGAATTTTTTAGTGCAATCCCTGAGATTAAATATGAAGGAAAGGATAGTACAAATCCATTTGCTTTTAAGTACTATGATAAGGACCGCAAGATAATGGGTAAAACAATGGAAGAGCATCTTCCATTTGCAATGGCTTGGTGGCATAATCTTGGAGCAAATGGTGTAGATATGTTTGGTCAAGGCACTGCAGATAAATCATTTGGTCAGGCGCCTGGAACAATGGAGCATGCTAAAGCAAAAGTAGATGCAGGTTTTGAATTTATGAAGAAGCTTGGCATCAAATATTTCTGTTTCCATGACATTGATTTAGTACCAGAGGCTGATGATATTAATGAGACTAATCGTCGTCTAGATGAGATCTCTGATTATATCTTAGAGAAGATGAAAGGAACAGATATTAAGTGTCTTTGGGGAACTGCAAATATGTTTGGCAACCCAAGATACATGAACGGAGCAGGTTCAACAAATTCTGCTGATGTTTATTGTTTTGCTGCAGCTCAGGTAAAGAAAGCACTTGATATTACAGTAAAGCTTGGCGGTAGAGGCTATGTATTCTGGGGCGGACGTGAAGGCTATGAGTTCTTGCTAAATACAGATATGAAATTCGAGCAGGAAAACATTGCAAATCTTATGCATATGGCTGTTGATTATGGTCGAAGCATTGGATTTAAAGGTGATTTCTATATTGAGCCTAAGCCAAAGGAGCCAATGAAGCACCAGTATGATTTTGATGCAGCTACAGCTATTGGTTTCCTTCGCCAGTATGGTCTTGATAAGGATTTCAAGATGAATATAGAGGCAAACCACGCAACACTTGCACAGCATACATTTGAGCATGAGCTTCGTGTTAGCGCAATTAATGGAATGCTTGGCTCTATTGATGCCAACCAGGGTGATCCACTTCTTGGCTGGGATACAGATGAGTTTCCTTGCAATGTATATGATGCAACACTTGCTATGTATGAAGTTCTCAAATCAGGCGGCCTAACTGGTGGATTTAATTTCGACTCTAAGAATCGTCGCCCAAGTTATACATATGAGGATATGTTCCATGCATTTATTCTTGGTATGGATACATTTGCTCTGGGACTTATCAAAGCAGCTGAGCTTATTGAAGACGGAAGAATTGATAACTTTGTAAAAGAGAAGTATTCAAGCTTCCAGGAGGGAATCGGCAAGAAGATTCGCGATAAGAGCACTACACTTCAAGAATGCTCAGATTACGCAATTAAGATGAAAAAACCAGAGTTACCAGGTTCTGGACGCCAAGAATACTTAGAGGCTGTTCTTAATAATGTATTGTTCAAATAAGTAGACCTAAAAATAGGAGCCATTTTAGGCTCCTATTTTTGACTATTTATATAGTTATAAAGCATAAGTGAAATCTTAACAGTGATTGCGTCAGAGAATTTGCGGACGTCATAGCCGGTTAAATCAGCGAATTTGTCCAGGCGATAGATGAGTGTGTTACGGTGAATGAACATCTTACGGCTGGTCTCAGCTAGTGAGAGGTCATTAGCGAAAAATGATTCTAAAAGGTTCAAAGTCTCCTCGTCAATTTGTGATAAGAGGTCGATATTGATATGCTTGTTTAAATAAGCTTCAACTTCTTCCTCTGGAATATTATAAAGTAGACGGCCAAGTCCTAGGTCGTCATAACAGTATATGCGACCATTAGAGTTAAATGTGTTGCCGATGTTCATTGCAAGGATGCTATCCTTGTATGAAGCAGGTAATTCTTTGAAGGTATTTACTGACTTGCTATAGCTAAGCTTGAAGGATGTAAAGGCCTCAGCCTCAAGCATATCTAAATATGAGTTAGCAATTTGTACTATCTCTTCCTTAGAAGGAATAGATTCGTAATTTATTATGATTACGATGTGTTTGTTATCTACCTCAAGGACCACATCTTTGGAATTAGGAAGGAGACTCTTTAGTAAAGATACAGCTTCCTTAGTGTAGTCTGCTTGGCTTTCAAGATAGAATACCTGTCGGATACCATTTTCTTCAATGTGAAATCTATGGAGAGAAGAAACAGCGTCAGAGTAGGCAAGCTCCCCTCTGAGATACAGGCGGTATAGTCCGCTCTTAGAATCTACAGCATTAAAATGAATAATCATTTCTTTTAACTTATTTAAGGTTTCCTCGTCAGATAAACCTGTATCAGAAATCTCAAAATTAATACCAGTAGCTCTATTTAATTGCTCTAATAGTTTTTCTTTTTTCTCTTCGAAGTTCATAAAACAGTATTCCCCATAAATAGAATTCTTCCTGAAGAAGTAATCTTAATTATAATACAAGGAAAAATCATTTTCATCTGAAAAGGGATAAATGTTGGATAAATAAAAATGGCCATAAAAAAACTGGATGCGATTTACGCATCCAGTTTGAAAATAGTTACTAGTTTGTAATTGTAAGCTCTGTTTCCTTATCGAAGAAGTGAGCCTTTTCCATATCAAGAGCGAACTGAACTGTGTCACCACCTCTTGCAGTTGTACGAGGATCAACTCTAGCTGTAACCTGAGTTCCAGCATAATCGAAGTATAAGTAAACCTCAGCACCGAGAAGCTCGTATACAGAAATCTTTGCTTCGATAACTGAAGAAGACTGTGTAGCAACGAAGATCTGAGAATCGTGAATATCCTCTGGACGGATACCAAGGATAACTTCCTTACCACCGTAGTTCTTCTCGTTAAGAGCCTTAGCCTTAGCTGTAGGAACCTGAAGTGTAGCACCGTTTACCTGGATAGAAGTACAATCATCATTGAGCTTACCATCAAGGAAGTTCATCTGTGGAGAACCGATGAATCCAGCAACGAAGAGGTTGCATGGCTTCTGATAAAGGTTAGCTGGTGTATCGATCTGCTGAACAACACCGTCCTTCATAACTACGATTCTTGTACCAAGTGTCATAGCCTCTGTCTGATCGTGTGTAACGTAGATCATTGTAGCTCCAAGTGAATCATGAAGCTTAGAAATCTCAGTTCTCATCTGAACACGAAGCTTAGCATCGAGGTTTGAAAGAGGCTCATCCATAAGGAATACCTTAGGATTACGAACGATTGCACGACCCATAGCAACACGCTGTCTCTGACCACCTGAAAGAGCCTTTGGCTTTCTATCAAGAAGCTTCTCAAGGTCAAGAATCTTAGCTGCCTCGCGAACCTTTCTATCGATTTCATCCTTTGGTACCTTACGTAACTTAAGACCAAATGCCATGTTATCATAAACTGTCATGTGTGGATAAAGAGCATAGTTCTGGAAAACCATTGCGATATCTCTATCCTTTGGCTCTACGTCGTTCATAAGCTTGCCATCGATGAGAAGCTCACCAGATGTAATCTCCTCAAGACCTGCAATCATACGAAGTGTTGTAGACTTACCACAACCAGAAGGACCAACGAAGATGATGAACTCCTGATCCTGAATCTCGAGATTGAAATCCTTTACAGCATGGAAGCCGTTAGGGTATTTCTTATTAATGTTCTTTAATGAAATGTCTGCCATAATAAAATATCCTCTCTTTTAAATATTGGGTTACCCCTTAACTATCTACGATTATAAAAAATGAAGAAAATGTGAACAATGTTAGAATAACCAAAAATAGAAGGAGGCTTTCGGTATTTTACCAACCCATTGTAAAATGTGCACAAACCAGCATGTATGGAATTAAGCACATATTCTATACTTGGATATAAAAATATATAATTTAGAAATGAATATGATATAATGACAAAAGTGTTAGATTGGAATAACCATCGGGAGAATTATTTATGGAAGCATTAAAATATAGGAATCGTTTAAGGCGATATCTCAGATTTCCTCTATACATGCTTATTATATTTTTAATAGGTTGTATCGTACTTAGTTTCGTAGATACTAAAATAGCAGAGATTATGACTGCATTTGTAGTTATCTATGGCATTCTTTGCTTTATTTATTACAGAGCAAATATCAAATCATTTAAAAACACAATAGTAGAATATGCTATTCACTATGGCACAGTTCAAAAGGAGCTCATTAAGAACTTTAGGCTTCCTTATGTTCTTTTGGATTCTACCGGAAGAGTCATGTGGATGAATGAGGAATTTTGCCAGTTGGTTGACAAGAGCAAGACATACAACAAGTCGATTACCAGCATTTTCTCAGAGATTACCCGTGAGGGAATTGAGCATGCCAAGGAAGACAACTTTGACATTCATGTTGAGTACAATGAGAGAAAGTACCTTGCATGTCTTCAGAGACTTGATGTTAGCGAGCCACTTTCAGGAGCTATGGCTACAGAGATGGATGAGAGTGCTGATGGACTTGTAGCAATCATCCTATTTGACGAGACAGATATCCAGGCTACTAAGGCCAAGATTAACGATCAGGCCATGGTCATGGCTTTATTATATGTAGATAATTATGACGAAGTATTTGATCAGGTTGAAAACGCTAAGCGTTCGATGCTTCTTGCATTATTAGATAGAAAGATTAACAAGTACTTTGGCGAGGCAGAAGCAGTAGTAAGACGTCTTGAGAAGGACAAATACCTTATTATTTTCCAGCACAAGTATTTAGAGATGTTTGAAAATGATAAGTTCTCTATTGTAGAGGATATTACTACTATTAAAATGGGTAACGATAAGGACATCACAGTCAGCCTTGGAATCGGTCTTGGCAGTGATGATTACACTCAAAAGGCTCAGTACGCACACATGGCTATCGACCTTGCTCTTGCAAGAGGTGGTTGCCAGGTAGTAGTTAAAAATGGTCAGAATGTTTCATACTATGGTACTCATGGTAAGGAAGTAGAGCGTACCACACGAGTTAAGGCTAGAGTTAAGGCTCAGGCCCTTCGTGAGCTCATGGAGTCTAGAGATAGAATTATTGTTATGGGTCACAATCTTTCAGATGCTGACTGTCTTGGCGCATCTGTAGGTGTGTTCTGTGCAGGTCGTGAGATTGGCAAGCCGGTAAATATTGTTATAGATACCATTACAGGTGCCATGAGACCTGTAGTTGAAAGTTTTACTAGCAGGGATGAGTATCCGGATGATATGTTCATCACATCGGAGCAGGCTCTTAATATTTGCAACGACAATACACTTATAATGGTAGTTGATACCAATAGACCTAGCTACGTTGAGTGTCCAGGCCTACTATATAAGAATAAAAATATCGTTGTTATCGACCATCATAGACAGGTGGAAGAGATTATTGAGAATCCAATTCTTTCATATATTGAGCCATACGCATCATCAGCCAGTGAGATGATTGCAGAAGTGCTTCAGTATTTTGCAGACAAGATTAATATCAACCCAACAGAGGCTGATTGTATTTATGCTGGTATCTTAATCGATACAAACAACTTCATGACTAAGACTGGTGTACGTACTTTTGAGGCGGCAGCATTCTTAAGACGTAATGGCGCAGAGGTTACTAGAGTTAGAAAGATGCTCCGTGAGAACATGGAGACATACAAGGCAAGAGCTGAGATTGTCAGAAACGCTACCACTTATCGCGATGCATTTGCTATCGCAGAGTGTGAGCCAGATGGCAACTTAGAATCGCCTACAGTAGTTGGTGCTCAGGCTGCTAACGAGCTACTTAATATAGTAGGAATCAAGGCATCCTTTGTACTTACAAAATTCATGGACAAGATATTTATCAGCTCCCGTTCAATCGATGAGATTGATGTGCAGAGTATCATGACACGCCTTGGTGGTGGTGGCCATGTGAATATTGCAGGAGCTCAGATTCAGAATAGGACAATCGAAGAGGTTAGAGCAGACCTTGAGGAGACAATTGATAAGATGCTTGAAGAAGGAGAAATAAAGCTATGAAAGTAATTTTACTTGCAGATGTTAAATCCCTTGGCAAAAAGGGAGAGGTAGTTGAGGTAAGTGAAGGCTACGCAAGAAACATGCTTTTCAAGAAAAAGCTTGGTGTAGAAGCTACCAATGCAGCACTTAATGATTTAAAGCTTCAGAATAAGCATGATGAAAAAGTTGCTCAGGAGAATTATGAAGCAGCAGTTGCTTTTGCTAAGGAAATCGAAGAGTGGAAAGTAGAGACTAAAATCAAAACTGGAGAGGGCGGAAGAACATTTGGCTCTGTATCTTCAAAGGAAATAGCTGAGGCAGCTAAGAAGCAATACAATAAAGAAATCGATAAAAAGAAAATCGTGATGGATGACCCAATCAGATCACTTGGAACATACGAGGTAAAGGTTAAGCTTCATCCAAAGGTTACAGCTACACTTAGAGTACACGTGGGAGAACAATAAGGATAATGGAAGATGTTATTCGCAGACAGATGCCTAATTCCATAGAAGCTGAGAAGTCTGTCATTGGTTCTATGATCAGTGACAGAGACACTATCGTAGAGTGCTCTGAGATTCTTCTTAGAGATGACTTTTATCATCAGCAATACGGCGCTTTGTTTGAGGCTATCGTAGAGCTTTACAATGCAGGTGAGCCTGTTGATGAAGTTACTCTACAGAACAAGCTTAGGGAAAAGGGTGTAGGACCAGAGATTGCATCTCTTGAGGCAATACAGGATTTGATTCTTTCTGTTCCTACAACAGTTAATGCTAAAAACTATGCCAACATCGTCAAGGATAAGGCATTACTTAGAAACATAATAAAAGTTAATCAGAATATTGAAAACATGTGCTTTGAGGGTACAGAGGATGTTGATAGTATTTTGAATCAGACAGAAAAGGATATATTTTCTCTTGTTCAGAATCGTGGTGAGACAGACTATGTTCCAATCAGACAGGTTGTTATGAATGCCATTGCTAAAATCGAGCAGGCTTCAAAACAAAAGGGTGTTGTTACAGGTATTCCTACAGGATTTATTGACCTTGATAGACAGACAGCCGGCCTACAGCCATCTGATTTGATTCTTATAGCAGCCCGTCCTTCAATGGGTAAGACAGCATTTGTTTTGAACTTGGCACAGCACATTACTATTCATGAGCATTTGTGTGCAGCAATATTCTCTCTGGAAATGTCAAAGGAGCAGCTGGTTAACCGTCTCTTCGCACTTGAATCGCGAGTAGATGCCCAAAAGCTCCGTACAGGTAACCTTCAGGAAGCCGATTGGGAGAATCTTGTTGAGGGTGCTGGTAAGATTGGTAATTCCAAGCTGATTATCGACGATACCCCTGGTATTTCCATTAGCCAGATGCGTAGTAAATGTCGTAAATATAAGATGGAGATGGGACTTAACATTATCATCATCGACTACTTACAGTTGATGACAGGTTCTGGTAAGTCAGAGAGTAGACAGCAGGAGATTTCTGAGATTTCACGTTCTCTTAAGGCTCTTGCCCGTGAGCTTAATGTTCCGGTTATTGCACTATCACAGCTTTCTCGAGCTGTAGAGCAGAGACCAGATCATAGACCTATGATGTCTGACTTGCGTGAGTCCGGAGCCATCGAGCAGGATGCGGACGTGGTTATGTTCATCTATCGTGATGATTACTATAACCATGATTCTGAGATGAAGGGTGTATCAGAAATCATTGTAGCTAAGCAGCGTAATGGTCCTATCGGAACCATTGAGCTTACATGGCTTCCAGAATATACTCGTTTCGCTAACAGAGATAGAAGTCAATATTCAAATAGAGAAGAGTAGAGCGCAGGCTCTACTCTTTTTTGATAAATAAATGACTATTGCTCATGTACCTGAGGGAAAAGCTTTGGTATCAAAGAGCTGATGATTAAATCAGCAAATGTTATAAACTCTAAGAATAGGTATCTGCTTGATTTAGTTAAATAGAGAATAATAGAAAGCAGGATACAAAATACTAGAATAATATTTGTCTTTCTTTTAAAAATAGAATTCTCTTCTTCAGTAACAGGTCTATTTGGATGGTTGATAGGACCAATAAGAAAAAGCACTATAGGAAATAGGATACATCCAATAAGTGCAATATAATCTGGAATAGCAAAAAACTTAACCAGTAACAGAGAGCCTGCTAAAATAAAGCAGGATAATAAATAACAGTGGAGAAATTTATTTAGATGAAAACCACCGGCATAAAACCTGAGGGGCATGAAAATACATAAAAAAATAATACATTCAAAGAACATTCCAAGGCAGATGCCAATAATAAAAATAGAAACAAAACTGATGCTTAGCTCTAAAAAGCAAGTAAATCCATAGACGTAGATATCATATTTTTCTTCAGAGATAGCATCTTTAGACAGGATATAATCTGTAAGTTTAGTAGCAAGTTTTTCCATTAGTCCCTCCTTGTTAAATAGTCATCTTGTTAGCAGCTAGTTCTAAAACAGCAGCCTTAATAGCTTTTTGTCGATCTGCACTTATTTTTAGCTCAATATCCTGATCAAGATAACCTAAAGTAAGGTAATAAAAATTAAGTTTCTTAATGTAATGATAATTAACAAAGTATGATTGATGAGGGCGCAAGAAAACAAATTTAGAGTCTTTCAATTTTTCCTCAACATCGGCAAGTTTGCCATAAAAATAAGTGGTGGTGCCATCATTTAAATGAATATAAATTGTACGATTATTACTTTCAAAATAAACGATGTCTCTCAAAGGGCATTTTTTCAGTTCCTTGTTAAATGAAAAGTGGAAATACTCTTCATTGTCTTGAACTCGGTTATAGGCTTCATTGAAATATCTAATCAGCCTATCCTTATCCAGAGGCTTAGAGATAAATCTAAAAGGCTCTACTTCAAATAGTTCCTTTAAGTAATCATCAAATCCAGAAATATAAATTATAAGAACCGTAGAATCTATTTTTCTTATCTCTCTTGCAGTCTCAAGGCCATCAAGCTTTTTCATTTCAATATCGAGAAAAATAATATTGTAAGAAGTTCCTTGTTTAAATGATTTTAAAAGATAGTATCCATCAGTAAAAACTTCTATATCGGCATTTATTTTTTTCTCGTCGCATTCAGACAGGATGATGTCTTCTACCTGAGAAGAAAAAGCGGTGTCATCATCGCAAATAGCAATCTTTAACATTATTATATCCTCCCTTATTTTACATAAAACTAAAACGATAGGATGGTTTTATAGCCCGTAGATACTTCCGGTGTATCTACAGTACCACCATGAGCTTCAATAATTTGCTTAACAATAATTAAACCAAGGCCATGCCTTAAATCAAGTCTTTCATCTAACGCCTCAAAATAGTGTGGTTTTTTTTGTTCCCCAGCCATGTCTTTTGAAACACCAACACCATTATCACTGACTATAATTTGAGGTCTTCCTTCATGAGTTGTTAATTCAATAGTAATATCACATCCATCTGGATTATGTCTAATGCTATTGTTTACCAGGTTAGAAAGAGCTCTTTCTATAAGTCTTTCATTGCAATTTAACTCTAAGAGTTCAGCCGAAGGTGCAATTTCAAGAGATATAGAATATGGTTCATCTAATCCTTCATTTATTATATTAGCCACAAAGGAACGAATCAATTTAGAAATACGTATATACGATAATTCTAATGGTTGCATATTATATTCAAGCATTGAAAATAGATTCAAATCAGAAACTAAATCCTTTATTCTAATGGAATTTTGTCCGATTATATCAGCATATTTTGATATCTCATCATCAACTAGAGGCTGATTTTTAATCTTATCAGAGTAGCCTAGTATGAGAGATAGTGGAGTTCGTATGTCATGTGAAACACCAGAAATCCAATTAACTCTAGCTTCATTTTGTCGGTTTATAACATAGGAAGCACGGTTAACGGATTCAGCTACTTCTGATAGCTGTCCATTTTCTGCTAAATTAACAGGTTTTCCAGAAGCTAGAGATTCAATACCATCGATTATTGGTTTGATATTTGAAATAAATTTATTCTTTGAACGCAAGTAAATAAGAATAATAATAGCTAAATCCAGTAGTAGAAGAGTAAGTAAAAATAGCGGCAATTTTCTTAGTGCCTTTATGGAAAAATAATTGGATTGCAGCTTAAAATAGCTATCCTTTGGGTAGCCAAGAATCAGTAACCCATCATCATTTGTATGTAAAAATACTGGATAATCATTTAGATAACCTTTTGATATAACAGCTATATCATTTATTAAATATTTATCTGAAATATCACTTGGAGCCTGATGGTTCCACATCACATTTCCATCCAAATCAAGGTAGATTGCCCAGACATTATATTTGTTAAGGATATTTTGAGCAGAATTAGAAATGCCAGAGATACTACAATCATCTTGAACCGCAGAAAAGACCTGTAGAGGTGAAGACTTAGTATAATCCGTCTTTACGATTTTATAGAAGCTAGTAATGAAGATAATAATATTAATGAAAACTAAAGCGCATAAAAGAAGGATTAATCTGGAAAACTGTTTTGAAATATACTTAAGGTAAGGTCGCATACTTTTATTCCTTTGCAATAAGCCTATAGCCTAATCCTTTTACCGTAAGAAGTGAAACAGGAGCAGAAGGATTAGATTCTATTTTCTCTCTAATTCTACGTATATGAGTATTCAAACTGTTTTCATAACCAAATGGATTGTCTCCCCAAAGAGCTTCGCAAATTGAATCTACTGTAACAATTCTGCCGGAATTATCTGCAAGAGTTTTAAGCAAAATATGCTCTTTTGCAGTAAGAGGGATGATTTCCGCTCCCTTTAAAACCTCTGCTCTTTCAAAATCTATTTGACATGCATCTAAAGTAATAACAGATGAATCATTTTTATAGGACCGTCTAAGAACTGCGCAGATACGAAGAAGCAGCTCCTGAGGTAAAAAAGGCTTTACGATATAGTCATCAGCTCCAAGTCCAAGTCCTGTCAGCCTAGAATCAATGGCATCCTTTGCTGTAAGAAAAATAATAGGAATCTTTGACATGGCATTAATCTGATTAAAAAGGGTAAATCCATCTCCATCAGGAAGCATAACATCAAGAACTGCCATATCAGGAGCCTCTGCCTGAAATGTTGCAATGGCCTCAGCCATGGTCGATGCTAAAACAATATTCTTAAACCCAGACTCCACTAAGATGTTTTTCACCATATTAAGTAAGGCAGGTTCATCATCTACTATTAATATTTTCTTCGAATAAATATACGCATCCATAAAAATGTTACCTTTCGGCTTGGATTATAACATAAATACTGTTGTTTTATGCATAAAAAGGAAAAAGTTAGGTAAAAGTAAGGTTATGAGAAAGGTAATGTAAGGATGGAGTTATATGCTAGAAGCATGAAATGATATTGCAATGAAAAGGGAGGTAGAAAATGCTTACTAAAAATATGATTAGTACTGTAGGCCTTACGAAAAAATATAAAAACTTCGTATCAGTTAACAGAGTAAATATTCATGTTAGGAAAGGAACAATTTATGGTTTCTTGGGACCAAATGGAGCAGGAAAATCTACTACCATGAAAATGCTTCTTGGAATGGCAAAGCCTACATCAGGAAGATTTCAGGTAAATGGAAAGGTGATGCCAGAAGATAGAATAGAAATCCTAAGAAATGTAGGTTCATTTATTGAGTCTCCAGCATATTATCCGAATCTGACTGGTCGAGAGAATCTAGAGATAATAAGAAAGATTTTAAATCTAAAGAAAAAGGATGTGGATGATGCGCTGGAGCTTGTGGGACTTTCAGAGTTTGGAGACAGACTGGTGAAGAAGTATTCCCTTGGAATGAAGCAGAGACTAGGACTGGCAGGAGCATTGATTGGAAGACCACCAATTTTAATTCTTGATGAGCCAACAAATGGACTTGATCCAGCAGGAATTCACGAGATTAGAAATCTAATAAAGGAATTGCCAAAGATGTACAACTGCACAATTATGATTTCCTCACATATGCTTTCAGAAATCGAGTTGATGGCAGATGACATTGGAATTTTAAACCATGGAAAGCTTCTATTTGAAGGCAGTATAGAGGAACTGAGAGCTGAAGCAAAAATGCAAGGATTTAATGATAACAATTTGGAGGAAATGTTCCTTTCCATGATAGATGCGGATAATAGCCGCAGGAAGCAGAGGGCAGTATTATGATTGTCCTTGAACTGAAAAAGGAAAAGAGAACAGGACTTGTAGCTATCCTATTTATAACCGGAATAGTAGGAGCCTTATATGTGCTTTTAAATTATAAAATTCGTGGAAATACACTTTTAAGCATGCCACTTGATCCAATGGACGTACTTCTAACACAGCTATACGGAATGATAATGGTAATCAACATGTTTGCAATTGTAATAGCAACCAGTATTGCATATAACATGGAGTTTTCAGGATTAGCTATTAAGAAAATGTATGTGCTTCCAATAAGCATGTGGAAAGTTTTTGTAGCAAAATTTCTCATAATAACAAGCACATTTTTTGTAGCGATAGTGATTCAAAATTCTGCATTGATGTGGATAGGTATAAGCAAACTGGGTTCTGATAAATTTGATATGGGAGTGTTTCTAATGTTTGTCTTATATTCATATATTACATCTTTGCCGGTTATAAGCTTCATGCTGATGACATCATCAGTATTTGAAAGTATATGGGTGACAATTGGTATTGGTGTGGCAGGATTCTTAAGTGCAGTTGCATTACAAGGTAGTGAGGCCAAATTTGTTTTGTGTCATCCATTTATAGTAATGTTTAAACCTGCTATTGCTATGACGGCAAAAAGTGATTTGGTTGTTATAGCAATAGCAATATTAGAAACCATAGTTTTTTTCGTGATTGGTATTGTGATTGCTGAAAATAAAAAATCAGACTAAGGGGGACATAATGTTAGCGATAGAATTTAAAAAGATAAAAAGGTCATGGATTGTACCACTTATATTTATTGCGCCGATTTTAGTGGTGGCATCAGGAATATCAAACTTAAGCCAGTATTTTACACCTGAGTATACAAGCGCTTGGCCAGCAATGTTTATACAAAGCGCCCTAGTGTATGCATACTACCTGCTGCCACTGAGTATGATTGTAGTATGTGTAATGATATCTGCCAGGGAAACTCAAAATAATGGAATTCTAAAAATGTTGGCATTGCCAGTAGATAGAGCAAAATTATCATTGGCGAAATTTGCTGTAATCCTTACATTCCTATTCCTGGAGATTTTAGTATTCTTTGTAATTTTCATAGTTGCTGGGAAAATAGCAATTTCAAGCCACAATATTTCGGAGGACATTCCTCTTTTCTATTTAGTGACTTGCTGTGTGAAATTATTCTTAACGATGATTCCAGCAGTGGCACTGATGTGGGCAATAACAGTGGTTTTTGAAAAGCCAATTATATCAATAGGGGTAAATATTTTTCTGGTGCTTCCAGGAATTTTAGTTGCAAATACAGGCGCATGGATTTTGTATCCATACTGCTATAGTGGATATTTGATTTCCTGTTCCCTTAGAGATTTTACAACTGAAACTGACAGTGCAAGATTTCAGTTGTTACCATTTTTACCATACGCAGTAGTTATGTTTATACTGGCTCTTATGCTTTCAGTATATAAATTTGGGAAAAAGGAGATGGCTTAGCTGTGGAAAATGACATGGAAAAGGGGGAAAAATTACAAGGAGACGAATAGAACAGGCTTTAAATGTTAGAATCCACTAATAATCCTATTAAAGAGAAAAGACCTAAGCAGAATACCTAATGCTGCTTTTATTAATTATTTAGATGCACATACAAATCTTTTTTTAAAGACTAAGAAACTATAAACTTCACAACATTGTAAACAATTCTCGGATAGGATTCTTTCTAAGCCGCTTGGGGATGTTCCTAAGCGGCTTTGATTTTAAAGGGAGAAAGTAGATTGGTGGGTTAGTTATGAATAGTAAAAGCGTATTATCTATTGAGTTCACAAAGGAAAGCAAAATAATTTTCAAGCAAACGTACAATAGAAATATTGAGTTTTTTAAGGGGTTTGCGGCTGTTTTTTTAGGAGAAGAATACAGGAGAATATATGATTCCTTAAATGATGATGAAGGAACATGGCTGAAATTTGTTGAGCAGAAATCCGTTAATTCTCAGGGGGAAATTAAACAGTTTTACTATAATTATGGAAAGCTGATTTATGTAACCTACATCCTTGGAATTAATGATTTGCATTTTGAGAATTTAATTGTCAAAGGGGTTTATCCTGTAATAAAGGATATAGAGACAATATTTGCATCATATTTATTTTTATACATTCAAAAGCCAGAATATGATGCCCAGTATAATGCTACTAAAAAGCTAATGTACGGAACTATGGCTACAGGTCTTGTTCCTGTTTTTGACATGTCTATTGACTGCGGAAAAGATATAATACAAGGCTTCAATGATGCTAATGAAATTTTTAGAAGCAATAAGCAAAAGATTTACAAGTACATTGAAGGAAATATCGATAAGGTAGAGTCGAGAATCGTTCCAAACGTCTATTGGAGAGCCAAGGATAAATGCGCATATAGTTCAGCTGATTCTTCTATGGATAAAATTATGGATATAAGAGATTTTGATATAACGGCCATAAAAGACATAATCGAATATCAAACATCTGACAACACTATTGAAGAGCAAAAAAATCTGATTTATAATGCAATGCTTCTAAGCAAAGCTACTAGCGTTAACTATCAAGAAAAAGGCATGGAAACTAAAGCAATAAAAGCTAGTCCTGCTTCAGAAGAAGTGCTAAGAGATAATGTTGATAGAAATATAATTTTAGGCAAAGATAATACGATTGCATGGCTGGGACTTATAGTAAATGACCAGGAGAAGTTGGAGTATGCAATGGCAGATTGGTCATTGTATTCAGGTGTCAGTGGAATAGGTCTTATGTACTATACTGAGTGGTTGAATACAGGGGATAGAAATGCTGTAGCTATCTTGCAACTTATATTAAAAACAATGAAAAGAGAGTATGACCTAAGAAAGTTTGAATCCTATGATATTTCCTACTTCTGTGGTCTTACAGGAATGTATTCATTTATAAAAAAGGTAGAAACCATACCTGGAATAGAGTTGTTTGGATTAAAGGAATCACTGGAGAAGTTGATTGAAAAAAATATCGCATATACGAATTGCTATGATTTATTATCTGGCGTTCATTCAGCGGTTCTTTATTATTACGGAGACTATAAAGAGAATTATTTTAGCAGAAAAATAATAACAGCTATAACCTATCATTTTATGGACAATTACAAGAATCAAAAGATGGATGACAGTTGTAGTTTTGCAAGTTTCCCTCACGGATACACCGGACTAATGACATCTTTGCTTTGCATGAATCGAGTTGTAAAAGATGATAGATTTTCCATCTTAATTAAGAAAGCATGGGAGAAAGAAAAAAAGTTAAAAGTATCTGATTTCAATTGGATTGATAATAGAAAAGCAGATGGAAGTAGCTCACACAATTGGTGTCATGGTTCATGCGGAATTATGCAAGCTAGATTGTTTTGGTATAAAGAGGAGTTCCTAGGGGATATAGATATTGATTATACAGAGGAGGAATTGTTCAGAGATTTAAGGGAATATAAGAAATTAATAGAGGCAAGTAGTATAAATGTAAATAATTATTCCCTATGTCATGGAAATTTTGCTCTCCTAGACTATTTGATTTCTTTTGAAAGATTAACAGGAGAGAGAATGGATAAAAAATATACACAGCAGATATTTGAAAAGGCAAAAGAAGATGGATATAGCTGTATGGGTACACCAGCCACAATTAATCCAATGGGATATATGGTTGGTGAAACAGGAATAAGATATCTTCTGAATCGATATGAGAATAAGAATATCAAATCGATTTTAGTTTGCGAAAATATCTAAGGTAAAATTTGATGCTACCTGGGTTGCCTATGTTAACAATAATTATTTTTTAGTAGCCACTGAGGTCACAAAGCCAAAGTTAAGGGGATTGATCTTGCGAGATCGGTCGCAGAAGTTATGAAAAAGAAACTTTTATGAGAAATAAAATAAGTATCAGTTAAATTATATTGAAAAATCTTTCATACCGAGAGACAATAGTTAATATTGTTTCAATCCATGTTTTGATGTTGACGACAGTGGTAACCCAGATTGTAGCTATGAGCTAGTCGTGTTTATCTAACGAACTCATTTTGAGGCTTCCGACACAAAAGTGCTGAATTTTCTCCTTCTTGATTTCAGAATACTTTGTGTTGGAAGTATAGCTCAGGCATAAAAAATAGATTAGACTCTTATGGAGTTGATACTATCATTGCGCTTTGTACATATATCATCGTGTAATGGTTTGTATACTAAAGGAATTTGAGGTTTAATAGGCAGAAATGAAAATAGCTATTTGTGATGATGATATAAGTTTTACTTCGAAGTTAGAAGAAATAATTAAGCAAGAAAGTGTGAATTATGGAAAGAAACCGGAGATAGATGTTTTTTTCGATGGAGAAACACTAGTAAAAAGTATTGAAGACGGCCAGTCCTACAGCATGATTTTTCTTGATATAGAAATGAAGAGAATGAATGGTATAACAGCAGCCAGAAGGATACGCCATTTAGATAGATATACACTTATTATTTATATATCTAGTTATGATGATTATTTAAAAGAGTTATTTGAGGTAGAGCCTTTTAGATTTATCTCAAAGCCTCTTCAGCTACAAAAGCTAAAACAATATTTTGGCGAAGCAATCAGGAAAATAGAAGGATTAAATAATATATATTCATATAGCTACAATAAGGAAGAATATACTGTACCAATAAAGCAGATAGTATATTTCGAAAGTAACAAACGATTGATTAATATTCGTTTAAACGATGGTACGGAACAATCTTTCTATGGAAAGCTCAATAATGTAGAAAAAGAAATACAAAAAATAAACAAGCATTTTATACGCATACATCAATCCTTTTTGGTAAACTATTCATACGTCAAAAAAATGACTTATTCTGAGGTGGTTTTAGAGCACAATTATGATGAATTAGTGCTGAGAATTAGTGAGGATAGGAGATCAACTGTGAGACGAAAAGTATGTGAGATAGCAGGGGGATTGCAATTATACAATGACTAATTTTATGACTTTGTTTTCAGGCTTTTTGCTAGCTTTCTTTCAAGTGCTGATTGCAAGAAAGTGCATGGGGGTGTTGCTGGGTTCTGAAAAAGAAGGCATTAAAAGTATAATTATGTGGACGTTATATTATGTTTATGTTGCGACTACAATAAATATTGTCTCATTTCGAGGCAAATATTTATTGTTAGGAAATATTATCTTTATATTTACCATAGCGATTGTGACAAAAAAAGCGTCCTTAACGATGAAAGTATTTTCAGCAATAATAATCTTCTCAATATGGACGATTGTTGAAGCTATTGTTGGCATTACAATAGATTGCATTGGTATTTCGTATATAGTATCTGATAGAGTGGCAGACTTTTTATCCCAGATGAGTGTGCTCTTTATTGTTATTACTTTAGAGAAATATAAGAAAGATAGGTTTAGTAAGGAAATATCTCTTAAAACATTTTTTATACTTGCCTGGATTCCAGTAGTAAGCATTTATTTTGAGGTGGTAAGTGTAGAAGTCTATAGAAAATATCCAGAATATGATGGCTTTGCAGCAATTGCCAGTGTGGTATTGCTTTTAACAAATTATGTTGTTTTTGATTCCTATGATTGGGTAAATAGAACTGTACAATTGCGTGAGCAGAATAGACTTTTTGTGCAGCAGATTCAGCTTTGTAGTAGACAAACAGCTGAACAGGAGGCTACATACAAGGAACTACGAAGACTACGTCATGATATGAAAAATCATCTGACTAGTCTCATGGGGATGATTGATTCTGGCGATGCTAATGAGGCCAGGGATTACATAGAGAATTTACTTAATGATGGTAAACTTATAAAAAATGGTGATATATCAAGAACGGGAAATATTGTTGTAGATTCACTTATAAATTATAAGTATGCGATGGCTAAGGAGTTGGGAATAGATTTTAATGCCAATGTATTTATTCCTACTGAGTTACCCTTTAAAAATGAGAATATAGTCATTATTCTTGGAAATCTACTGGAGAATGCTATAGAGGCATGTGTAAAGGTAGATAGTAATAACAGATATATTGGACTTGAAATGGGCTATGAAAAAAATATGCTCCGGATTTGCATTAAAAATAGCTGTGTTGGAGAAATCAAAAAAAATAGTTCGGGAAATATAGAGACAACAAAAGAAGATAAAGAGAATCATGGAATGGGTTTACTTTCCATTAAGATGGCGGCCAAGGAATATGATGGGGATGTATTGATAAAGAATGAGGAGAATGAGTTTACTGTAGTAGTTGTACTATACGAAAATACAGAAAAATTACATGCAAACTGCTAATTTCAACACGACAGGTAAATATGGATGAAAAAGGGGTATAATCCACTTATTCAATGTGAACATCAAAGGGAGGATTTGCATATGAATATGAAAAATGATGTTGTGGCAAATGTATTAGAAAAAGTGGCTAGAACTACAGCAAAGGCAACAGCAGATACTCGATGTATGTTTTTTCATCATCAGCCAAAGATGCCTGCTGATACAAAAAAGTTAAACAAGTAAGATAAATCAATTATTTGATATAATCGCCAAAATTATTCCCCGGAGACGTAGCGAAAGCTGCGGCTCCCTTTTCTATAAGAGTTTTATTAGTAAATGAGAATAAT
>JAEEGJ010012706.1_pt1 | contig 20724 bp, 22 predicted proteins | sample 8958761 | NCBI WGS metagenome assembly JAEEGJ01 (sample SAMN16246546, study PRJNA631951) | gut metagenome | biome: gut microbiome; feature: rumen; material: RS-attached | host: Bos | place: Iran: Karaj | collected 2018-10
GGTCAAGAACATCAAGGGATTCAAGGAAGAAAGCACCACCGGCGAAGCTCCGTTTAGCCCCGTGAACGGCAAGAAGGTTTTCGAAACCGTGAGCCGCTACACCACCGAAGACGGCATCGTGATCCGCAAGATGATTGGCGGCAAGAGGCTCACTCCCGAAGAAATCACCGAGCTCTTGACAAACCGCAAAATTGGCCCGCTCACCGGATTCCGCAGCAAGCGCGGCGCCGAATTCTCGGCCGTCGTGATTATCAACGACGAAAACAAGATTGAATTTGTATTCGAAGAAAAGCCCGAAGAAGTGGAAGTCGGAGCCGAAGTCGGCAAGTCACCTGTAGACGGCGCCGCCGTGTACGAGACCATGACCGGCTACGTAAGCGATTCTTACCTGAAGAAGGAACCCAGCGGCATTACGCTCCCGAAGATTCTCCTGGGCAAGGAAATTCCGCTCGAAGAAATCAAGAAGATGCTCGCCGGCGAAAAGACGACGCTCCTCAAGGGTTTCCGCAGCAACAAGACCCACCGCACCTTTGACGCTTACTTGTATCTAGATAAAGGCGGCAAGCTCAAGTTCGACTTCCCGCCCCGTGAATTCAAACCGAGACGCTTTGGCAAGAAGAAAGCCGAGTAGCCCGCGGAATGCACCTAAAAAGAGCAGTCACATTTTTACTTGCGGCATTCGCCATTGTGCAGGCGGAGGATTCTCTGCCTGATTACAAGTTTGTTCCGCTGAATTCGCTGACGGAATCGATTGAGGTTGAAAAGCAAGTCGAGACGCCTTACGGCCTCCCCCGCGAGCTTATGCCGCTGTGGGATTCGCTGACGATCAAGCAGAAGGCGGCGCAGATGGTCATGGTCTACATGACGCCCGCATCGTTCATGCTCGAGCACGAATTCGGCGGATACCTGGTGATGAAAAATCACCTGAAAAATCTGGACAAGTTCACCGAAAACATCCGCACCGTCAACGAGAACATGCGAATCAAGCCGCTGGTGGCCGCCGACCAGGAAGGCGGTTACGTGAACCGTATCTCGGTCGTGGCGCCGCAATGGGAGTGCACCCCGAGCGCCAAGCAAATGCGCGCTATGAGCGAAGATTCCATTCGCGCGCTGGCCCAAAGAATCGGCGCCGTCCTCGACAGTGTTGGAATCAACCTGAATTTGGCGCCCGTGCTCGACCCCGCCAAGGACAGCCGCGGCAAGAATTCATTCATGGAAGAATCCAAGCGCTCCTGGGGCGAAGACACCTTAAATGCACCTAAGGTCCGCGCCTTTGTGCAGGGCATGCGCGAAAGCAACGTGGCCTGCGTTTCGAAACATTTCCCCGGTTACGATTCTTGGACCAACAGCGACCACCAAATTGCCGTGAGTTCGACACCCAGGGCTAAAGTGGCGAAGAACGTGGAATTTTTCAAGACACTCGCCAACGATATTCCCGTGACCATGATGAGCAGCGTGAGCTTCGTGCGCATTTCAAGCCGCCCCGCCGTATTCGAGCCGAAGATTGTGAAGATGGCCCGCAACATGTCGCCCGAAACCGTGATCCTGACCGACGACCTGTGGGGCGTCAGCCTGCGCGCCTGGGTGAGTGGCAACGAGCGCGTCCGTAGCAAGAACTACCCCGCCAAGGACTTTAGAAAGTTGGTGCGCACCGCCCTCATGGCGGGCAACGACATGTTCATGATTACCTACCCGCAGAAAGCGGTAGAAATGGTGAATTACTTAGAAGCGCTTTCCAAACAAAGTAAGTATTACCGCGAACGAATCGAAGAATCTGCAGCAAGAATTCTGAAGATGAAGTATCGCGCAGGGATAATTAAATAGCCTCGACTTTCGCTTTCTTGGGGGTCGAAAGGTTCTTCACTTCTTTCAGGATCTTTTCCGGCCCGACCTTATTGTAGGCCAGCTTCAAAATCTCGGCAGCCGCAAGGGCATCGTCCAAAGCGCGGTGATGATTGAATTCCGGTAACTCCAACGCCTGCGTCAACTTATGCAAGCTGTAACTCGGGAGCCCCGGGAAAAAGCGACGCGCAATCTTGACGGTACAAAGCCTCGGCGGATCCATCTTGATGCAGCAACGCTTGAGCTCCGTGCGCATGAACTTGCTGTCGAACTGGACATTGTGCGCCACGAAGATGCGGTCTTTCAAAAGTTCGGCCACCTCTTCGGCAATCGATGCGAACTGCGGCTTGCCGCGAACCATTTCGTCCGTAATGCCCGTGAGGTTCTGCACAAAAGGCTGAATCGGCATGCCAGGGTCTACCATCGCCGAATAAGTCTTGACTACTTCGCAATCATCCATCAACACAATGCCGACTTCGGTAATACGGCCCTCTTCAGCCGTTCCACCAGTCGTCTCTAAATCTACAACAGCAAACTTCATGGGGGGGTTATTTAATCGGGATATCGAACTCCAGCGATTGGCGGGCGGATTCGCTCACGACTTTCGCCTTGAGCACTTTGGATTTGGGCTTAGCATAAAGCGGGACCACCATCAAGTTCGAAATACTGCTGGTTTCGGGAGTCGGGGTAGCTTCGCTATCGCGGGCCGTCTTCGAAAAAATCGGCTTTTTGCCCTTGTCGTAAATGTAGTATGTCAGCTCGCGGGTGAACCCCGGCTTAATCTGCTTGGTGGGCACCTGAAAGTACACCATGCCGCCCTTGGGCACCTTGCGCAGACTGTCACGGATTTCTTCTTCGGTGGCAAATTCGCCATCCATCATCATGCGAATGTCTTTTTTGATCTTGTTCGCGTTTTCGTACTGGACGGTAATCTGGAATTTAGCGTCTTCGGGAATGGCGCTCGGGCGTACATCGCGAATTTTTGAATTGTTCTGGTGGTATTCCCAACGGCCGTTATCGTGCAGAATCACCGTTGAACCATTTGAAGCCGTGGCGATCATGTCTTCAGCAAAGACCCCTGTCGCCGAAAGCAACAGAATCATCGCCACAACCCATAAAAATCCAACCGACCCACATACCCAAACGTTAAACTTCATGGGATCCTCTTACACTAATACTCCATAGCGTAATATAAATGAATCTTAACAAAAAAGGCGGAAAAACGCCAAAAAAAAGCATATTATTTTAATACTTTGCTATTTTTGCCCTAAATGCTCCGCATCGCCACCCCATCCCTATTCTGCACGCTCGCTGGACTCGTTTTTTTCGCCTGCAGCAACAGCGATTATGCCAACAATACAAGGCAAAATTACGGAGGGCGACCGGTCGCCAAACAAGTCTTTAGCGAGTTCCCGGAATCCGGTTTTTTCACGGAGGCATTCACCGTCGAACTCCCCGAAAACGATTCTTTGAACTGCGAAGCCGGCGGCAAAATTCCAAACGCCCAAAGCCAGCGCGCATCGACTTTTCGATTCGACTCCACCACAACCATCCGCTGCCTCCATCTTTCAGACACTGCGCAAGCCGAAATCATCCGCACCTACATTTTCGAAGAAAAGCCGACCATTGCGGCCGTGTTCCTCACCGCAAATCCGAACTCGCTCTTTGACCCCGACAGCGGAATCTACATGCCCGGCCCCGACGCCCAAGAAGAAGTCCCGCACGACGGTGCCAACTACTGGCTCGACAAGGAAATCCCCGTATACGTAGAACTCGTCGAAAGCGACCAGAACTACCCCGCCTTCGCAAAGCACGCCGGTCTCAAAATTTTCGGCAAGTACAGCCGCATGAATCCGAAAAAATCCGTCGCCATCAACTTCCGCGAAAAATACGACGACAAAAGGCTCCATTACCCGCTGTTTCCGGAATTTCCTGAGCTCACGGTTTTCAAAAGCTTTATCTTGCGCAACAACGGCAACAATTTTTCGAACGACTACATTCGCGACCGCCTCGCCAGTTCACTCAGCGAGGGGCTCGGCGTCGATTACCAACGCGGGCGTTTTGCAACCGTGTACTACAACGGGGAATATTTCGGCATACACGACTTACGCGAACGAGCCAACGAATCCTACATCGAAACGCATTACGGAATCAGCAAGAACAACATCAACTTGCTCAAAAGCAGTGGCAAGTCCACGGCTGGTTCTGCCACCAGTTACAGCGCACTCATTCAATGGCTCAAGAGCCACAGCCTAGACATTGACAGCAATTACGCCCATATCGATTCGCTCATCGATATCGACAACCTTTTGAACTACCTGCACACAGAAATCTTTGCGAACAATCTCGATTGGCCTGGCAACAACTTGAAAAGATGGAACATTGTAAACCCGCAAAGCAAATGGAAATGGATTCTGTACGATATGGACGCGGGCTTTGGCACGCTCCCCTACGACGACATCAACATTTTTGAATACATGACCTCGCAGGCGAAAGTCGGTTACAATAAAAATGCGCCTATCGCCACCTTCCTCATCCGATGCCTGCTCAAGAACAAAGAGTTCGAAGCTGCATTCATCAACCGCCTCGCCGCACTCCTACAGACGAATTTCAAACAAAATAAAATTCTTTCGCGCATAGACCAATTGATGTCCGAAATCGAGCAAGAAATTCCTCGCGATCAAGAACGCTGGTCGCACGACAAAGCCCACATGGACGAACAGCTGGAAATCATCAAGGAATTTGCAAGGACGCGTGCAGGCATCGTCACCGACAACCTCCGCGATTTCTTTGACCTCGAAGAAACGGTACCCGTCACGCTCGCCACCAGCGGCCCCGGCACCATATCGGTGCACGGACTCCCCCTGAACGAAGGCAAAATCACCATCGACTTTTTCAAGAATTACCCCGTCACGCTCACCGCAAAACCGCAAAAAGGCCACAATTGGGGCGGCTGGAGCGACGGCAACACCAACAGCACGCGTACAATATTTCCCAAGAACGCCCTGACGCTAACAGCAATTTACAAATAATCTATATTTGTAAAGATGCGTTTTCATTTTGCCAAACCACTCCCCCTGCTCCTAGGCATCGTCATCTGTTGCCTGGGGTTTGGATGTAGTAATAGCGAAAAAATGGATAACGAAATCGTCGCCTTTTGGGATATAGAAGAAGACGCCACCCCTCTCTCCACAGAACTAAACTACCTCCCCATTGACGACTCGGAATACCCCTATGCGGGCATCCCGAGAATCGTGATAGAAACGGAGAACCATCGAGAAATCAAGGACCGCGAAACAGAGATCCCCGCCAAGCTGCAAGTATGGGGCGCGGACGCCCCCGAAAGCGAACAGATGGTCCTGACCATCAGGGGCAGAGGCAACACGTCGTGGACCGACATGCCCAAAAAGAGCTACAAGATTGAATTCATACAAAAGCAATCTTTACTGGGCATGCCTAAAGACAGGGACTGGGCCCTGATTGCAAATTACGCCGATAAAACCTTAATGAAGAATTATTTGTCTTACAAACTTTCTTCATGGCTCGGAGCCAATTACACACCAAGATGTACATTCGTTGAGCTTTATCTTAATAGAGAATATTTAGGCGTTTACAATTTTACAGAAACTCCCAAAGCCAATAAAAATCGAATTAACTGGATGGACAACGAAAACTCTTACTTTGCAGAGTTCGACATTCATTACAAAGAAAAAAATACAGTAATTTGGCTAAATGATCAAGCAAAACCTGTTTCAGTACATATTCCAAAATACGCCTCCGACTTTGATTTTGAAAGACTAAAGAATCACCTAGACTCACTTAATAACGCAATTAAAGATAACACAATTTCCCTAGATTCGTTAAAAAAATGGATTGATTTAAGCTCCTATTTTTTATTTTACTGGATTCAAGAATTTTCAGAAAATCGCGATGGAATTTTTGACACAAGCGTATTTTTCACATGGACAATTGGAGAACCCATAAAAATGGGACCTCTATGGGATTTCGATTTGGCCTATAATGGGCACCCAAATGAGTTAACACAAAATCCCGAAAAATGGTTTATTAGAAATTATTACTGGAATTATTACTTATTTAAAAATAATTCTTTTCTGCGACAAGCAAACTCTTATTGGATTTCTCATCGCGATAAATTTAAACAAACAATCGATTCTCTTTCTTTTTATGGAGAACACTTAAAACTTGCTGCAGAAAACAATTTCAAAAGATGGCCAATTTTACAGGACACTAATTTAAGATACCATCCGTATTCCTACTCATCTTATAACGATGCTGTTGTCGCCCTTAAAAATTGGATAGAAACACGAATTAGCTGGATTGACTACAAGACAAAATAAAAGATGTGCAAATTCTTTTCCACCATCATCAGTTTTCCATCAGATGTTTGAAAAACGTCCCTTCTCGATTCATATCACTTTCACTTCTTTTGTAAGCTAATTTATGAAAAGGACACGTTTCCGTTAAGGCGATCCATTTTTTTTCATCAAACGGTTCAAAAAGCATCAGCAACAATATATGTGGCGTGGAATTCGGAAATTGGACTATTTTACTCCAACTTTCTCTATAATAATTTGCAGCAATCATCATAAAATGATGTATTAAGAAATAGTCAATCATATAATCATATTGTTTCCAATATGCATATAATAAATCACGCGTTGCAAGAAGAATTTTATTGTTACTACATGATGTAATAAACCAACTCGAAAAATTAATTACACTTCCGTTATCTCCTGGTCGTAAATTCTGAAAGACAAACATATCGTCTTCCAACATATAACGAGGAATATTCGTTCCCGAGCAGAAAACCGTGGCATCAATCCAAGTTCCACCATAGCGAATCAAAAGTTCCAAACGAAGTAAATCAGACAAATGTGTGAACGTAATAACGCCTTTATTCAATTTATCTAGGATAAATTCAGGAAATTGCACATATTCATTCAAGTTTTCTTTTGTAATTAAAATTATTCTACGATCTTTCAAATTTTCTTGCAAAGATCTATAGCAACGCTGTACTAAAGACGGAGCATTTTCCATGCCCTGCATCCAAAATACCCATACAATGTTTGAATGCTTTTGCAGAAGTTCAGTTTCTTTATATGAGGCATCGAAACTCTTTAAAGCAGACGTGTATTTTTTTTGCAGTTTTTTGTTGATTTTTTGGGCGATAGCGAGCCTAAGTAATTCTAGCGATTTCTTAGAATGGCCCACCACGATTAACAAGAGCACCGCGTATAACAAAACACCGGCTTTCCAATAAGTTTTTATTAGAGTGAATCCGCCTTGTTTTTTGAATGTTTCGTAAAAAGATTTCATTTTATTTCAACTTTTATTTTGTAATTTGTGGTACTCTTCTATGTATCTGGACACCGTTTTCTTTATATCAAAATTTTCTTTTATAAAAATTCTTGCAGACAAAGTGTCTATGCAAGAAGGATTGTCTATAAAATAGGCAATTTTTTTTGCCAAATCCAATGCATCACCAGTTTTAAAATAAAGACCGTATTTTCCATGGTCGACAACTTCTAAAGGGCCTTCCTGATCCGATGTGATAACCGGGATTCCTGCAGTCATTGCTTCGGAAAGCGTTAAGCCAAATCCTTCGGATAAGGAGGGCTGAACATACAAGTCATAATTTTTCAAATTAGAATAAATGTAATTTCTATCACGCGTCCCTAAAAGATTCACGTACTTTTTCAAGCCCAATTGTTCTACAAGGATTTCTAAAGCGGCACGATTTTCGCCATCTCCAATAAGATCAATAGAAAAATCCTTATATCCCATATCGATAAGTTTCTGTGCTGCTTCAACTAAAACTTGCTGGCCTTTGACTTTTTGCAATCGCCCTACATTTACAATGCGGACTGGCTTTGCCAAAAGGTTTCCATTGCATTTGACAGAAATCAGCTCTGTTCGAATGCCATTATAAACAACGGTCGATTCATAGCCTTGCATTAGCGTATATTTCTGCACACCCTCACTAATTGCGTATAGTTTGTCGTAGCATTTATTGTCGCGGCCATCACCCATGGCACAATGAATTGTCCTTACGACTTTTGCTGCACGACGCAACTTTATAAAACGACCTAGGTTATCCATATGACAGTGGATAATTTGAGGAGATAACTTCCACAACAACAAGTTGAACTTTATAAGAGGTAACGGATTCTTGCTTCCTATTTTTCGGTTGCAAAAATAAATTTGGCACTTTTTATTGATGCGCTTTAAAATATCATCGCTGATTAAGTCATTCAGGATAATTACGCTAACTCTATTTGTCTGGACCTGCTCGTCTACAATATCTGCGAGCATTGATTCGGTACCGCCAGTTCCTAGACTCCATATGACATGAACTATATTCATATATTACTTCAAACGGATCTCTTTTTTTATACCTAATTTTACTAAAAATACATGAATAAGATTAAAGAACGAGCCAACAAATTGGTTACGATACCCCTTGAAGTCTACAATTCCCAAACCATTGAACTCATTATAAGTGTGAATGCCGTTTTTAAATTTAGGATGGTTGGAAAAAAAACGGCTAATTTCGTTAAATGAAAACTTTCCGTTTTTGCACGATACTTCTTGAAATACTAAACCATGTCCATAAGAATAATTCGATTCTTGGGCCGGACGAATGAGTTTCCCCTGATATTCAAATATCAAGCCTGCGTTCCTTGCGGTATTGTCTTCAAAATGAATCTCGTCACATTTTTGATATGGCCCATCAAAATTTGCGGACTGATAAATCGTAAGGACATTCCCGTTTGGAGTCGGCTCGTATGTACTTAGCAAATAATACAAGTCATCTTGTTTATAGATGATTGCGTCAGTGAATCGTTCTTTACTAATTTGTTTGATCTTTTTTAGCGAACAACTGTTATTGTCAAATTCGTACAAGTCAAACGTGCTTCCGCAATTATTTTCTGGGCAGACGAAAATTTTATCATCTCGACGATAAATTACCGGAAACGACAAATGTGTTGGCAGATCAAGAATGACGGAACAATCCTCAATAGTCCAAGACGATCGATTTATTGTGATTTTCGCCAATCTTCCCCGGTTTATTGCATAGTCGTATTCCTCAACAAGAGCAAAAATCAAATTTTCATCAAACGAAAGAATAAAAGGATCGGCAAACCATTTTTTTCCTTCATAAGCACCATTGCTTATAAACTGAATCTTGCCATGTTTCAGGTCATCGAAGCCATCAACGAGAATTCCCAGCTTCCAAGCTGACTCTCGATTCGTATGAATCCACTGCTTTAGCTTACATAATAAATTCATTGGGATCCCTATAGCGAATGATTTTTGCAGGATTTCCGACAACAACAGCATTTGCGGGAATATCTTTTACAACCACCGCATTTGCACCGATTACGGCATTATCTCCAATATTTATATCGCCTAAAACCTTTGCACCAGCATAAATGCTAACATTATTACCAATTGTAGGACAACCTTTTTTTGTATATCCTATGGTTACTTGATGGAAAACACTACAGTTTTCACCTATTTCTTTTGCAACGCACATGATACTAAAGCCATGTCCAAGCATCAGACCTTTTCCGATATTATGTTCGGGCATGTGGATCATTACCGTCTGATCAGGAGGATAGAACCAAAACAAAAGTTTTCGGAAAAAACGAAGTTTGCCAAGTCTCAAATAAAAATTTGCACGAAATTCATGCTGAAAATTCATCGCATAGCAAAACCGCATAAAATACGATTTAAACTCAGGCATGTCTTGGCCAGCCAACGTATGGTCTATGTCTGCATAGATTTTTTTGTTGCGAAATACAAAAAGCCAATACCACCATAGAATTAAAGTGGATAAGATCGTACATATTTTTAATAGTGAATTTTTCATATAATCGTCTAACGCGAAATCTTTAATTTAACAGAATGTATATAATGCTCATTTCCACCTAAAACATATTTATAACGTTCTGTTCCGCGGGTAAAATCTATTACACTTACATTTTTTGCAGTTGTACAATCCACAATATAGGAATACAGAGCCAACATCCCTGGAGAATAACGACTATATCTTTCGTTTAGGCTTACGGCCATAACAACAACTTCACGATGCGCCGAATCAAGTCCATAACAAAATGCAGCACATAACTCATTATTTTTATCGTTTGTCATTGTAAGGAAATGGCAATTTTCATCCTCTTTAAATGGAGTATATTCAGGAAATTTATATACCATATGTTGATAAATCCAATTTTTCAGCCATTGAAAGCTCGGTTGAAAAGATTGTTTTTTTTCTACTCGCATCTGCCGGAATTTTGCAAAGGATTGTAGATCAACATTTTTGTCATCGAACTTAATTATATAAGTAACCCCATCGGTTACAGCTCTGTTACGAGCCGTCCGGATATTTTGTTTTGAATTCTTGGATAGCTTCTTTAGATAAGCTTCCTCGGATTCAGACAATTCAAGTCTTACGCAAGTTTCTTTTCGGTCTAGCATTAAATCGTAATTTGATTTTAAGTATTCATAAAAACTTGAATTTTCCCTTAACAAATCAAATCGAAATTCATTTATTTTGAGTTTTTTTTCAATGTAGCCAAACAAAAAATCAACCGCATTTTCATCGAATTGTTTGTAGATGATATTGCAATAGTCATTCCAGCCCTGTCTACCAAAAAAATATACGCCTTTCCTGTTTACAAGACCAAACGTTTTGAACACAATCCACAAAGGGGCTATTAGACAAGGCATCCCGTTATATAAAACTTCGATAAAAACGACAGCGTGTTTGTTATATTTTTTTTGATTAATTTGAGATAACATCAAGTACCAATCAAAAGACTGAAAATATGTCATGTCTTCCCCTGACTGCAACAACTCCCAATCAGTTTTTAATTGACTAATGCTCAACGTGTCAAATATTTTCACTTCGTACATAAGCAATCTCTACATTGCGCTCCAAAAACGCAGCCTAACATAACTTTTAAAAAATGCTTTTATTTTAGAAAAAGATAAAAAGACACCACTATTGGAAAAACTTTTCAGCAATTCCGATTTCCAAACATTTCTCTGACTAAAACAAAATTTCATCACTTTCTCATCGCGAGATTTTGTTCCAACATCAACGCACCAGCACATTTGAACCAATATGTTCGCAAACACATACTGGCAAATCCATTTACAACTATCATTTGCCCTTAAAAAATTTTTCCAACTACCAATAATAGCAATCACATCTTCTAAAGATTTTTTCTTTATATTAGACATTATCGAGCCATTAGAACGCACCAAATAAAGGTACGACACCTCATTAACGAATAAAATTTTTTTTGCATATACAATGGCCTTTACCATCAATTCATTATCTTCATAATATATATTGGGCAAAAACGAAAGATTATAGCTTGTTAGAAATTCTTTTTGGAAGACAAAACGTTGTACCATTCCAATTTGCATCCATTTAGAGGCTTGTTTTCCTGAATACAAACGACCGTATTCTAGGACCTTTTTCGTCATCGGACGTTCAATGATTTCTTCGTTTGTATTTTCTTTGCGCTTTACAACATTAAAACCGATTATTTCTGCATTATTTGAGCCAATCGATTCTATTACTAAATTTATACTATTCGGAGCAATTTGATCATCACTATCAACAAACCAAATATATTCGCCAGATGCAATTTTCAAGCCCGCATTTCGAGCGCAACTAAGCCCCTGGTTTTTTTGATTTATAACCGTCAAATTCGAGTGCTTTTTTGAAAACGAGTCAACGACTTCCATTGAATTATCAGGAGTTCCATCATTTACAACAACAACTTCAAAAGTAGATTCATCACATTTTTGACAGTATATACTGGCTAATGTTCCGTATATATATTTTTCGACATTGTAGATGGGGATAATTATCGTCAGTAACATACAAAAACTCACGGCTTTCGCACTATTTTTTCGGATTCAATAATGATTAAAGAATACAAAAAGAAATACGTAACTTCAACACAAGGTATGGAAGACAATGTATTAAAGCACCATAACCCTAGCACAAAAAAAACCAATCTTTTTCGATTGTTCCTTACCACATAACAAATGTTTTCAAGCAACAATGCCACATAAGCAATACACCCAAAAACACCTTGATCAATCATAACCGGAATCCAAACAGATTCTGCGCCATAAAGATTTTTAAATTTAGCCAAAGCAACATTCCAAGTAAAAGCCAAGCCATTCCCAAACAGAAAATTCTTTTGCAAGTAGTAATAAGCTATTTCATATTGCGCCACCCGCATATCTGCCGAACTCCCCCCATTATCATTAGATTGCACTATAGAATCGTATATAGCAGAGAAATAATCCAACAAGAAATACAATCCCAAAATTGACAAAATAAACAAAGGTATCATAAATTTCGGCTTTAACATTCTCTTGGAAAGAAACATAAAACACACAAGAACAGAAGCAATTATCGCGGATCTCGCACCACACAAAAAAACGGCCACAAAAAGCAACGCAATTATAGTTTTATCCCATTTTTTACAACAATCATATCCACAATAAAATTTCAAATATGAAAAAATCGAAAACAGCAATAACGCAACGCAACCACTTGTCGTATGCATGCTAAAAATCGACTGCGTCCTTTTTACACCATAACGAATTTCATCAATAAAACGATTATTCGAATACAAATCCAACGTATTAACAAACTGAATGTACGGATTCGTTTGAGATATCGCCTCAAATAAAGAATAAAAAGCCACTATTACAGACAACGTCAGAGCGTATTTCAGTACATATTGAATGATTTTTTCCGGTTCCCGAACAACCAGGTGCCAAAAACAAAACACAATCAACAAAGAACACGCAATTAAAATAATCATATACGCATCATGTCTTTCCTTAGAAAAATAATTTGACACAACAAAAGAAAGCAAAATCAAAAAAGATGCATATTTTATCGGATACTTAGATACCAATTTCAAGGATATCTTTTCTTTAGCAACAAAAAAAACAAATGTTACAATAGCGCAAAAACCAATAAAAGTTACCCCTGTAATCGGAAACGTAAATTGAGCCAACCATGGATAAAAAACAACAAAAAAGGCAATAGCCTTTTTATAATTTTTAAACAAAAAAAACAAATAAAATAAAGCGAGAAGAATCGTCATACTTGTTATTCACATACAATTACATTTCTAACATTGTCTAATTTTCACAATTTCCACATCATGAGATTCTCTTTTCTCTAACGGCGGCAATTGCATAAAATCCCCATAAATATGACTTAAATACTTTTCCGATGCTGCCGGGCAGCTTACCATCAAATCTTCGAAAGGTCGCATTGTTGGCGATCCCCACCAAGATTTAGGGACGCATTCATGTTCGCGACGGCGACCTAACAAATTTCCCGCAAAAGGCATTTTGTCAAAATCATACTTTTTCAACAAAATGGACATTTTTTTCAAAAGCGTTTCCACATTAACAATTTTTTCAAAAGGCACATAATGAGCGACTTTCAGAATAATTTTTTCGTACCACGGACGCCCATCAATATTAGTACGAACTTGAGTACGGACGTTTGCCAATTGTATTAAGTAACGCATAAGCATAACATACTTTAAATGCGTCCATCGAAGCAACTTATTTCGAGGAGCACCATCTATCGGGAAAATATCAATCCACACACTAGCTTCTCGCGGAAGTTCATTCATGCGAATAATGATTTTGGACTCATCATCAACAAACTGAACTAAATTAAAATTCCAACTAGAATCATTTTCGTGATTAATTAAGGAAAAGCCTTCAGGGAAATCCTGTTGTAAAGAACAAAATTTATCAAAATCGGAACGAGGCATTCCCAAATCAATGTCATCATCCCATGGAATAAAACCCTTATGGCGTAAAACACCTATAAGGGAGCCTCCTATAAAGTAATAGCGAAGCTGATGTTTATCACATATCTGAATAAAAGTCTTTAATATATCCAGTTGAATCTCTTGTATTTTTTTCACATTCGACATAATCAAATCATTTTTCTAAAATTAACAATATTCTCCCTAAACTTAGCCACATTTCCCTTAAATATAGCAGATGTTCCCGCAACAAAAATACTAGCACCTATTCGTTTTAATTTAAAAGCATTCTCGGGAGTAATATTTCCATCTACTTCAATAATAATATCATCATGCCCACTATCTTTCAAGAGCTTTGCAACTTTTTCAGCCTTTTTCATCGTACTCGGAACAATTTTCTGGCCCGCAAAGCCTGGATTAACCATAAGCAAATTAACACCATCAATATAATCCAAGACTTCCTCAAGGACATTAACGGGGGTGGCCGGATTTATAGCTAAGAAACGTTTGCATCCATATGGTAAAAGCCAATCTAAAACTCGCTGAACTTGGAAACTGCTTTCATAATGAATAGAAACAATATCTGTATCTTTGATACCAATCCACGGCAGCTTATATTCAGGATCCTTTATCATCAAATGTAAATCCAGCGGAATATCTGTCAATTCACGTAAGCCCCTTATATAATCAACACCTAAACCAAAATTTGGAACAAACGTACCATCCATCATATCAATATGTAAATGTTCTACACCTTCCGATTCAAATATTTCCAAAGTTTCTTTCAAATCAACCAGATTAGAACACATCATAGATGCAGATATTTCGCTTTTTCGCATAAGAACTCCTTTACGAATTTTCATTCCATATCGTCATAACTTTACAATAGGGTTCCTTATGATCACGCATCAAATTCAAGCCATCCATAAGATTGTCTTGTCCAAAAACATGAGACACAAGTGGATTTACATTCACTTCATTTCTTTTCAAAGAATCTACAGCTTCGGTCCAATCTGATTCATTTACGCCGTCAAATGAAGAATTCCATGTACCCAAGATCTTCAGTTGTTTTCTTAGAATTCGCCAATACGTATTCTGTTTAAAAAGTATATCCCCCGATGGATTACCCATAAACACAATCTTGCCTCCTGGTTTAGACGCAAAAACAGCCAATTCAACAGAAGACGGACTTCCTACAGCCTCTAATACAAAATCATATTGACCTATTTTTTCTTTGTCTTCACAGACCAGATAACTTATACCACAATTTTCTATCAGTCGCCGTTTGCGTTCGCTTCTACCAACGATCGTCACACTCTTCGCACCAAATTTTTTTGCCCACTGAGCAGCACTAATTCCAATCATTCCTGTTCCAACAATGCAAACAGAATTCCCTCGTTGGACGCCCCCTATTTTAATTGCATGAAGTGCAACAGCCAATGGTTCCAGCATAGCTGCAGACACAAAAGGAATCGAATCGTCCAATAAAACTAAATTCCACACAGGAACCGCGACATATTCAGCAAAGCCACCATCTCGACGTGAGCCTACATAATCGTAGTTAGCACACATTTCATAATGTTTCGCCTCACATTGCGGACACGTACGACAGGGAATAAGCGGAAATACTCCAACATGGCGACCAATCAATTCTAAATCATTGTCATCACCCACTTGGTCAACAATTCCCGAAAACTCATGACCAGGGATTGTCGGGAAATGATATGTTCCTTTAGTGAACACCCTTGCAATATCCGAGCTACAAATGCCTGCTGCTTTTACCTTAACAATAGCCCACCCCTTTGGGCAATCAGGAACAGGTATTTCATCATACTTTAAATTGTTTACGCCATGAAGAACATATGCTTTCATTTTATTTTCCCACAATGTTTTCAAAGTTAGACAAATCCTCTGGAGTGGTTATTTTGAAATTCATCACATCACCAGGAATCATCCGACATTTTAAGTTCGCTTTAACAGCCAACTCTGTACTTCCGTTCACCTTTAGCAATTCTTCTTTCGAAATTTTTCTATGAGCCTCTAAATACTTTGAGAAATTAAAAGCCTCTGGAGCTTGGCCACACCACAAATGATTTCGATTCAACAAGGAATCTATTTCTACACCATTTTCGCTATAATAGACCGTATCTTTACAAGGAACGACAGGCATAACGCCATCTGCATTAGCACAACCATCAAGACAGCTATCAATCAAAAAACTACTTACAAGAGGCCGAGCAGCATCATGAATTATTACGCAATCACCATTTCCCGCACCATTTGCTTCAGCAACAGTTAACGCATTATATATAGAGAATTGTCTTGTTTCCCCGGGTTTTGCGTAAACAACTTTCTTGCATGAGCCTAGCAATGCTACCTGTTCTTGAACAAACGACAGCCAAACGTCAGCGGCACCAATTACGACCAAATCTATCTTATTGTTTTTTAGAAACGTATCCAAGCAATAGGAAATAACAGGTCTATCTTTAACCAAAACATATTGTTTTGGAATATCTAGCCCCATTCGGCTTCCAACGCCACCAGATAAAATTATTGCAATATTCATGCATTCCTCATTTTCAACCGATTAAAGACCATTGTTTTACACAACAAAAATGCTTCCACCTTAAAAACCCAAGAAAATAAAAAGTACACAGCAGCACAAGCTATTCCCATAAGAAACACCTTGGGCAAACAAGGCATGTCCATACCATTTAAGGGATAAACTAAAGCAGCCATTACTATAGTCAAAATGGAAGCAGGGGCAACATCTTTCAGTTGTTCCGTCAACGAATAATTCAATATACGTTTATTTGGAATCATATTGATTAACGCAGAATAAACAGCATATATTGGGAACGTCATCGCAATAGCTCTAACACTTATACCCGCAGCAACAGCAATCATAATTAAATATACAGGTTTCTTTACAACTTCAAGTTTCAGCACAGTACCCCCATTACCAGAAGCTTTTAAAGCCTGTAAATTTGCCGTAGACATAATACCAATCATACTTGAAACACAAATAAATTGCATATACGGTACACACTCCAACCATTTAGCAGTCAGCAGTAATTCAATAAACGGTTTGGCAAAAATCGCAAGCGTTGCCATAAAGAAAAACATTATATACGAACTTAATTTGATTCCTTTACGAACCATCTGTTTCATTACAACGGGATCATCACTATGATTCGACAAAGCCGGAAAAAGAACCGCATTAATAGAATTATCGATATTGTTTGTAACCAAATATGGAAGGCCTCGGCCCTTATTAAAAAACGCAAGGTCCGCAGGAGTATAGATTCGACCTATTAAAATCTGCTGAATTTCATTAAAGATGGTCCCAATCAAATCAGCACCAAGAATTTTCGTTCCATAATTCATCAACTTCTTCGCGCGAGAAAAAGAAAAAATCAATTTTGGACGCCATGGAATAATCAATCTGATAACAAACATATTTACAACAACATTTGTCATACTTTGGCCAACAATCGACCACGCACCAAACCCATTATACGCCATCAATAGTCCCACAATTCCAGAAATAAACGTTCCCAAAAGGGTTGCAATAAAGAACTTTTTAAAAACCATATTCCGTGAAACCCAAGCGGACTGAACGGAATTGTATCCATACAAAACTAGAACAAATGCATAAACACGAGTTATCAGAGTTAATTCCGGTACATTATAAAAATCTGCGATAAACGGAGCCGTCAAAAAAAGAACAACATACAAAAGGATGCTGGCAGCTAAGCTACAATATAAAATCGTAGAAAAATCAAGGTCATCAGCATTTTTATTTTGAATTAACGCAGCGCTGAATCCACTAGTTACAAAAACGCTGGCAATAGCAACAAGAACCTGAACAAGAGCAACAACTCCATAATCAGACGGAAGCAAAAGTCTTGCAAGAATTATCCCAATAACAAACGACACCCCTTGCGAAGAAATCCTCTCAAGAAACTTCCACATGAAACTAGAAAGAATTATTTTTTTTTCAGACGATTCCATCTATTCACTCTGCATTATGTCTCAGCAATTTTTTCAATAATCCGATTAGCAATACATTCGTCACCTTTTCCCGTATCATGCAAGCCATGCCGTTCAAAGAATTCATCCAAGCGTCTTGTATATGCAGTTTTATCAAAATTTTCTATCTCTGAAATAAAATCATTTTCTGATTTACAGAATTTAAACGGAATTTCCTTTATATCAAACAACAGAGGTCTGTCTCCATGCACAAAAGAATCAAGATCAGGAGCATAAAGAAAAACCGGTTTCTTCAAATAAGCATACTCAAAAACAGAACTAGAGTAATCATTTATCATAACATCTGCAGCCACTAACAATTCTTGCATGTCGGGATAAGAAGAGGCGTTTATCACGACATTCGAATATTGTATTTCATCTGCATATATCATAAGATTAGGATGAAGGCGAAGGAGCAGCACAAAATTTTCAGAGAAACGCCGACGTAACGCATTCAGAACTTTTTCATAGTTCCATTTATAAATATCCAAATTACAATCTTTTCTAAATGTCGGCGCATATAAAGCAATATGAACATCTTTAGGTATTTTAAAGAAAGAATAAACCTTATCTTTTATACCTTCAGGCGGATTCAACAAAACACTCATCCGCGGGATATCAGTTATTAGAATTTCACCCTTATAATCAAAAAAATCCTCTCTATATACCTTTTCAATTATTTTATTATTTGTATAAAACAAATCGACAATTTTAGAATCCGCTTTAGCATCTCTCACATAGTCTTCATCTAAATCCATTGCCGCAGCTTCAGCTTTTTTCAAGCCCAACATACCACCATGATAGGTCTGAATATAATATTGTCCCGTTTTCTTTTTCGTCTTATACAGATTTCTTATATTGAACACCCAAATTTTAGAAGTACAGAGATGATATACATAGCGGATCGATCGATATTTCACAGGGACAACGCCTTCCGGCACTTCAACTCTTTTGTCCGCAACAACCCAACATAAAGCAGGTTTATCTTCCCGTTTAAGCAGATTTAGTAAGATATATTTGACATCGTCACTTAACCCACGACCAAAGAAATTGGAAAAAATAACTTTATCCTGCAGAGGAAGCGGAGCAAAGCAAATTTCAGCAATTTTAAGGACTACTTCATTTAGAAAAACTCGCATCGGATGAAGAAAATGGCGAATTTTTTTCACAGTCAATGGTAATGAGAATTTACTATTTTTCATTTTTACATTTAACTAAAAAGTTTTCATCCATAGCGAAGCATATTCACTAGCAATAAACTCCCAACTATATGCTTCAGCAATTCTTGCTGTACTAGCCTTAGCGAAAGACGCAATTTCATTTTCAGAAATACCATCAATACGATCTATAGTTTCAGCAAGGTTACCAGGAGTTTTATTCCAATAAACAGCCGTATTTTCAGCAACTTCTTTGTTAAATCCAACATCTAACAGTAGGTTCAAATCACTGCTAGCAAGGGCTTCCAAAAGGCTCGGATTCGTTCCGCCAACCTCATGACCATGAAAATAACCATAAGCCTGTTCACGGATTTTCTTCAAAAGTTCCTGGTCATAAACAGTCCCAACGAACTTAATTCTCGGATCCTTATCAAAACCGGTCTTCTTCTTGAGTTCTTCCAAGAATGTATTATTCACATTGGTTATCAACGCAAAATTCCTTGTTGTTCTGCTCAACATAAACTCGCGAATCATCGTTTCATAATTATTCTCAGGAACGAAACGGCCTACAACCAAATAATACTCTTTAGATTTCAACCCTTTTTCAGCAAGCCAATTTACAAACATTTCGTCATCATCAACTAACTTACTCCGACGGATTTCCGCACCATAGGCAACAAATGTTGTCTTCGGATTTGATGCAACATATGTGTCGTGAATGTATTTTTCAATATTTTTTGAGTCACACACAAGCATATCAGCGGCCTTAACCATTAAGCGTTCGCTGATTTTCCAATACTTTCGTACAGGCAAAGGCCATTTAGCACGAAGCCATTCATGTCCATCAGGATTCACATAGAACTTACCTCCTAATTCATGAATTTTTTCCCGAAAATGTCCTGCGAATGGGCCAATACGACACGCCAAACAGTATACTATCGGATGCTGAATGTTGTTTGCCTTTATGTAATCACAACAGAGGCTCAATGAACGAACATCATAAACAATCGCTTGAGCAGAACCAATGTTAGGAGCTTTCACCTTGAAACAGCGCGCATTGTGATATTCAAACTCGCCTTCTTGTTCAGAAGCTTCAGTAATTCGACAAGCAACATGATACCTAAAGCGAGGATCATTTTGGTGGTATTCAGTCAACTTGTCAACAAACGTTTCATAGCCCCCATACGCACCAGGGATACCTTTACTGCCAACGACAAAAACGTGCTGAACGTCCACTTTCATTCCTCAAAAACACTGGTCCAGAATCTGTAGTTTCAATACACCTACTTTAAACTACAATCCAAAACCATTACAATTTCACAAAGTAACTTATACATAACAATTTACATATATATAGCCTAAACAAACAAGGTTGTACACAAAAAAGTGTTGAAAATCTGTCCATTTGGAACTCAAACTACAAAGCGAGGTTTAACCCATAAAAAACACCCCGGCTCTTGCGAGTCGGGGTTGTTTTCAGCCAAAGCTAGAAGTCTTTTTCCGTTATTGGAAAAGGAAGCTGTCGCTTACTTTTTCAAGAACTCGTTGATGCCTGCAGCAGCACGACGACCCTCACCCATAGCAAGGATCACGGTTGCGGCGCCGAGCACGATGTCACCACCGGCATAGACCTTCTCCATGAAGGTCTTGTTGGCAGCGGCATCTTCGAGAAGGATGTGACCCTTCTTGTCGACGGAGAGTTCCGGAGTGGTGTTGCTGATAAGCGGGTTGGAACCGTTACCGATAGCAACGAGCACGGTGTCGCATTCGATTTCGAAGCTTGCACCTTCGACCTTGACCGGACGCGGACGGCCCTTTTCGTCGGGTTCGCCGAGCTCGTA
>JAEEGJ010012707.1_pt1 | contig 20724 bp, 19 predicted proteins | sample 8958761 | NCBI WGS metagenome assembly JAEEGJ01 (sample SAMN16246546, study PRJNA631951) | gut metagenome | biome: gut microbiome; feature: rumen; material: RS-attached | host: Bos | place: Iran: Karaj | collected 2018-10
CGACCATGAGCTTATAGCTGCAATTGATGATGTTACCCACGGTTGCGCCGAGATCGTCACCGACGGCATCCATGTAGACTTCGGGATCCTTGAGGCTCAAGTCCTTGAAAAACACGCCGTTCAGGTTGTAATCGTAGTTCTGGCCGGTATGCGCGAGAACGCAGTCAAAGTACTTGCGGCACTTGTCGATGACAGCCGCAAGGCGGATGATTTCCGGACGCGTGCCCACGATAATCAAAAGTTTCAGCTTGCCGTTGTCGGCGAGTTTTACATCAGAGTAATCTGTTTTTATGTTCATAATAATTGTTCCTGGATCCTGCTCCTTCGAACCTAATTCAACTAAGGCAACAAGTTGCCAAGTTTCATATATCGACTCCGGCCCTTCGACAAGCTCAGGGACCTTCGCTCAGGATGACGCACGCTATTTCACAACCTTTTCACCGAAAGTATCCGGGTGGTTCGGGTCAAAGGACTCGTTCGCCCACATGACGGTCACCAAATTTTCGGTATCGGACAAATTAATGATATTGTGCGTATAGCCCGGCAGCATGTGCACAGCTTCAATCTTTTCGCCGCTCACTTCGAATTCCATGATTTCGTCCGTGCCGATTTTGCGTTCCTGAATCAGGGCGCGACCGCTCACAACGATGAAGAATTCCCACTTGCTGTGGTGCCAGTGTTCACCCTTGGTAATTCCCGGCTTGGACACATTCACGCTGAACTGGCCGCAATTTACCGTCTTCAAAAGTTCGGTAAAACTACCGCGAGCATCCACGTTCATCTTGAGCGGGAATGAGACCTTTTCCTTGGGCAAGTAGCTCAAGTAAGTGGAGTAAAGCTTTTTCTCGAAACTGTTGTTCGGGATTTCCGGCATCACGAGCGTATTCGGCTGGTCATGGAACTTGTTGAGCAAATCCACGATGGCTCCGAGCTTAATCTTGTGAACCGTCGGCACTGCGCAATAGCGACCATTTTCCGTCAAGACCGTTTCGACGCCGTCGAATTCGGCGTGGTGTTCCCCACCCTTCAAGGCGGCGATCATTTCTTCGACGAGGTCATCGATGTAGAGGAGTTCCATATCGACATTCGGGTCGTTTACCTGAATCGGCAAGTCGTTCGCAATGTTGTTGCAGAACGTAGCCACTGCGCTGTTATAGTTCGGACGGCACCACTTACCGAACAAGTTCGGGAAACGATACACCAAAACCTTCGCGCCAGTTTCGCGGCTGTATTCAAAGAACAGTTCCTCGCCCGCTTTTTTGCTGCGGCCATATTCGCTATTGCCAAAACGGCCCGCAAGCGTCGCCTGGATGCTGCTGCTGAGCATCACCGGACAAAGATTCTTGTGACGCTTGAGCGTTTCCAGAAGGTCGCTTGCAAAACCGAAGTTGCCCGCCATAAATTCGCTGTTATCCTTCGGGCGGTTCACGCCAGCAAGGTTGAACACGAAGTCCGCATGCATGCAGGCGTCATCAAGGTCCGCCAAAGTTGAATCAATATCGTATTCGTAAATATCGCCAATGATCAAATCACCACGCGTGCGGTCCTTGCCATCGCAAATGTTCTTGAGCGCAGCCACCAAGTTGCGACCCACAAACCCCTTTGCACCAGTCACCAATATATTCATTACTTACCCGCCTTGGCGAGTTCTTCGCGGATGTACTGGAGCGTCAAGAGCTTCTGCTTCACCTGTTCAATATTCAAGAGCTTGGTATTGCTGGAGTTGAACTCGGTGAGCGTGTTGCGTTCCGTATCGCCCTTGTTGAAGTACTTGTCGTAGTTCAAGCCGCGCTTGTCGCAAGGCACGCGGTAGAAGTTTCCGAGGTCAATTGCATGGGCGCATTCTTCGTTTGTCAGGAGCGTTTCGTACATCTTTTCGCCGTGACGGATACCGATGACCTTGATGGCATTCTTGTCGCCACCGAAAAGTTCGCACACAGCTTCGGCCTGGGTCTGGATTGTGCAAGCCGGAGCCTTCTGCACCAAAATGTCGCCCGAAACACCGTTTTCGAATGCAAACAGCACCAAGTCCACCGCTTCGTCGAGGCTCATGATAAAGCGCGTCATGGAACCTTCGGTAATCGTAATCGGCTGGCCAGCGCGAATCTGGTCAATCCACAGCGGAATCACGGAACCGCGGCTGCACATCACATTGCCGTAACGCGTGCAGCAAATCTTCGTCTTTTCCGGGCTCACAGTACGGGACTTTGCCACGATGACCTTTTCCATCATGGCCTTGCTCGTACCCATCGCATTCACCGGATAAGCAGCCTTGTCCGTGCTCAAGCAAACCACATTCTTGACACCTTCTTCGATGGCGGCTGTCAGCACATTGTCCGTACCGAACACGTTGGTCTTGACGGCTTTGAGCGGGAAAAATTCGCAGCTCGGCACCTGCTTGAGGGCGGCCGCATGGAAAATGCAGTCCACCCCGTGCATCGCATTCTTGACACTCTGAAGGTCGCGCACATCGCCAATGTAGAACTTAATTTTGTCAGCAGCGTCCGGCATCTTGGCCTGGAATTCGTGGCGCATGTCATCCTGCTTCTTCTCGTCGCGGCTGAAAATGCGGATTTCGCCGATGTCCGTCTGAAGGAAGCGGTTGAGCACAGCATTGCCGAAACTACCCGTACCGCCGGTAATCAAGAGAGTCTTGTGGAATTTACATCATCGTTTCCAGGATAGCACTTCCTCTTTTGAAATATGAAGAAGAGCAACAGCATCCTCGACAGTCAACTTTCCTGCTTTGAACAGAATTTTAGCGGTTTCTATTTTCCCTTCAAGGATTCCTTCAAGCCTAGATCCCTGTTTCTCGTAAAGCAAATTTGTCATTCCGTCAACCTCGTTCAAAAGCGTTTCGTCCGTATACCCGTTCAAAGATACATCCTTGGCAAAGTCCTTGTCAAGAAGTCTCTTCAGTTTCTCAGCAGGAATTTCCTTTTCTTCGAGAACGGCTCGAAAAATACGAAGCATTTCGGCCCGGTTTGTTTTTTCTCGCTTTTCAGGCTCGGTTCGGTCATCGATGGCGAAAAACTTTTCCACTTCCACGAAGTAAACATCCAATTTTTCGTAAAAGAAATGCCGATTACGCGCTAGTTGCGAATGGTGCAAATACGTGTTCCTCTCCAAAGGGAACTGATTTTCAGTTAAAAGTGAAAGCACGTAGATATGCGGTAAGTTATAATCTTGCGATTTCTTGACCGTTCGCGAAATCACGCGAGAGGTGTAGTAGATAAGCCTATCAACGAAAGAGTATTGAAATTCTGCTGGACTTCAATAAGAACAGGGTTTCACGCTTCTGTAGTTCCGTAAATGTCAAATATTGCAGTTTTGTCATTAAGAACGCCTGGATTCTCGGGAACACCAAAGAAAAAATATTTGATTGCGTTTTCGCCGCTCAAATCAAGCATGGCGTTCAAGAACTTTACCGTACGCTCAGGTTTCGCTTCATTTGCCATGAGCATTTTAAAAACGCCATCGCTGAAAGGATAAATGTTCGTGTAGTTTTTTCGATATTCAGGCAAATGTTCAGGATGTTCGTGAAGATCCTTGACCATGGCAAAAAATTCATCTCGAGTCATAATTATACCTCCGTTAAGTTGAGAGGCTCTAAATTACAACACAAATCTTTTAAAAAGTGAAACTTTGCAAATTTTGCAAACAACTTTAAGCCGAGAGTCGCGACAACTTTGCTTGCAAAAGTTGTCATGACCGAGGCGATTGTTTGTTCTACAAACAACCGTTAGCAAAAACGTTCATTTTGTCAACTATAGAATTACTCAGCATCGCCCACTAAAATGCTACACACCTTTAAGATATCCCGCAACCTTATCTAAATTAGGATAAATAGTCGCCTGGTTTATTCCTATAGAATCGAGCTCTCTCAAGATAGATACTTTTTTGTCTGCAGGAATTATAAGGTGGATGTCCGACATTCTGTCTTTGATTTTTTCTTCAGCTTCATCATCGTTAAGCGTTAAACCGCTTAACAAGAATGCCCCCTGTTGGTTCGTTATACGAGAATTAATCATATTGGGTTGCACAAAAAGAGGCGACAAAAGATCACCAAACTTAATCCTTCGTTGAAAAGCAGGTTTCTCCGAGCAAATTTCCAAAAAAAGTTTATTTAGATATACGCATTCGCAGTCATCATTGTAAATGTCTTGATGACTCTTATTGATTTCTTCCCAAATACTAAACTTTTCATACGACGACAAAGGTGCAAGGCTCGACAAAATCAAAGCCTTGTCCGAATCTCCATAAGATATACTGCCCGACATAACCGGGAAAAGTGTCACCCTTCCATCATCGGATATATCTTTTTGTCGTTCACACGCAAAATACAATGCATTCAGAGGATTTGATGTTAAATCAAGTAGACGAGTAGGAGTCTCATAATGTTGCATGGTGACAAGTTTATCTAGATGAGACAGATTCTCGAATTCCTTTGGTACGCGAGCCTGCACCTCATGATAATAAAATGATTCTCGCGAATTATACGAAATCTCTCTAAAGACACTCGGTAGAGTTCTCCAACTTTTTGACACTTCGCCTCGGTAATAAACTCGGACAGGTAAAATTCGTTTTTCTTCGGGTGGTTGAAAATCTAATAAAGTCAAAAGATTTCCCTTATCAAGAGGATCTGGAAAATCCTTCAGCAAAACATCAGAGCTTTTGCAATATTTTTTTATCGAATCATATATTCTATTATAAATTCCCAAAAGATATCTTTTTTCTACTAGAGTAAATCTGTCAATGAAATTCCCTAGTGCAAAGTATATGTTTTGCGCCTCTCGCATCAAGAAAATAGATGAGTAGTATTCCCATGCATTTCCTTGTTTCTTTGTTGATTCAATTTCGACTTTATTTATAAAGCGACGGATAATTTGCCTATACAACGCAGTTCCGCTTGAAACCCGTTTAATTGCATTAATGAATTCGCCTAAAGAACTAATTGTAAGAGATTCTTTATTCATTTTTCCCACCCTTTTCATATTTGCTAGTTAATTAACGCATTTTTGCATTTCAATTACATTAACACCAATTTAGTTTTTCTTTTCATCCATTAGCGTATCCTGAATGAGTTCTACAATTAATTCTGGAAATACAGATTCTACATAATTTTGAGCACGATTTATAATTGGCCACAAACGATCTCCAGCCCCCCCCCCATTAACGAGCGAAACCCAGTGTGTAGGAAAATACCTCGACAGCATACCCATAAAATATGAAATCAAGTAGCAAATTCCCATTTCGCAATAATAGCAGGCACAATTTAGAGGTACAGCAATGTACAATTGCGGGATACAACCAAATGTTTTACGAATATAACTATGGAAAAAATAAGGAGGTTTCAGAGCAAATAAATCTATAGAACATCCGAACGAATAGCGAGAACTATCAATTTCTTTGATCGCATAACCAATATTTCGATAGCATTCTGCTACAGACGACGCATCATCAAACGAACAATCAATTACAAGACCTCCATCTGGACCTTTTGATAAACTTCCAACAATAGCGCAATTCATACTAAAGCAATCTTTCGCATCCTGCTCTAAATCTGGAGTTCTGGATAATAGCTCCTCCAAAGAGATTCTTTTACAAACATCCGGGATTGGATAAGGAATACAGGCATCAACTCCTGAACTACACGTATGTAAATAAGTTGTATTTTTCACAGCTTTAAGAAAATCTTCAAACAAGCCATGACATGTTTTGACCTCAAGTTTACTCAAATTACGCAAAGCATCTGATATCTCTCCTGATAAAACATCAGACCATTGAGACACCTCTAACGCATGTCCCTTCGTCAACACTTTTTCTCCATTATTTCTATTCAACAACAATGTTACAGCCCAACTTAAACTAGCAACCCCATAAAATGTCAATAAAGATCGAACAGAATAATCGGCCTGTTTTGCATTTCTGAAATATTCGCGAGCTTGTTTAGCAGCACAGGCAATTTCGTTCGCTCTGCGAGTACTTAATGTTCTACCATGTATTTTATTGAACCAAGTTTTCTGTTCTCCTGTTTCGGAATCGATGATGTATGCGGGATCACCAGCCCAGTCAACTTCAATCTGTTCGCCGGGCTTGCGGTTGATATGCATGGTCGCTCTGCGGACTCGTTCATCCTGCAGGATGTAGTGGCAGAACTGTGAATACATGAGCGGCTTGGCCCCTTGAAGCCTGCATTCCTCAAGATATTCTGCCCAGAGGAGCTTCTTGTTCACGCCGTTTCTAAGCAGTTCGTTTTTGACATGCTCAAAATCAGGCATTTTCCTGTCTGTGGTTTTCTTGGCCGTATTTCCATCGGGATGAATAATTTTGTCAATTTCCCTATCGGTTAGGCTTTCTTCCAGCGGCCAGCGGAGATTGTGTTCTTGAGCAAGTTTCAAGACCCTGTTGACGGTCTTCTTTGATACATGGCAACTTGATGCGATGTCGTTTTAGCTTAATCCCAGGCTTCGTAGCCTGAGGATTTCGCGGTATTTGGTCATTTGACCTCCTGTCTATTTTATCTGCACGGAATTGTGCTGAATAAAATTAGACAGGTTTCCTTGATACCGGATTTGAGGTTCCCATCAAAACGGTACGCCGGTTTCCATTACTCCGGTTTCATGGTGTATTTTGCTCCGGTATATTCACAATCAACGGGTACAAGGTTTCAAGCGTGATTTGCTAATTTCCTAAAGGCGACCCAAGCAACATCGAAGTAAACATCAAAAATTACAAAAGATGCGTGCGAGGCCAACTGCCGACTTTATCCTTTGCTGAGCACGGATTCTTTGAAAACCAAGAGTGCCTTGTTGTTGAAAACCTAAAGACAAGGCCCGGCAAGCTGTATATTTCTCCAAATACACGACAGGATTGCCTATTTTCGGAAAGTAACGAAGCAGAATTAAAGAAACACAAGCTAGAAAACATCGACAATTTGGAAGAACTCTTATCGTTATTTCAACAAGATGCCCGGCGAGCCTCCTGTGGACAGTTAACACTCCTTGACGATGCTATCTTTTTCGGCATAAACAACGAGACAAAGCAGATTTCGGACTATTTACTTGCTGATTTCGACAACATAGAAGAATCAAGCGATTATAGCCCGCCCCATCATCAAACATGCGAAATGATACAAGCGTTGTACCAATTCACAATCGAATATCTTCAAGAATCCCCCAAAAAAGGGATGCTTTTGGAAAGAATCACATCCTTTGCAAAATCTCTGCTCTAATTGTGAGACTTCACGAATCAGGACCCCTGACTTCGGCTCGGGTCCGCAATCATAAAATCAATCATCTTTCATTCTTGATTATTTCGTATAAGTCCCAAAGAAAAAATCCGTCAAACCGCCTGAGTTTTGCGATTTTATTCAGATACCTCGACAGAAATATTGACCATTTTTCTTTTGGAACTAACTTCTTAAACTTAACCCTATTAGCCGACCATGCTAGTAGTAAAACAACATCTTCATCAGACAATCCATGAGAATGCGTATACTCCTTTATAGATTCAATTATACCCTTCGCTCCGTGAGATCGTTCCCCAAAAAGCGGTTTTCCAGTTTTCTTCCAGTACTCAAAAGAAAGGAAAAACGGCTTGAGAAACTGTTCGATATAATCTGATACGCAAACGGAATTTTGCAGCCGAAGCATAATATCAAAATCGGTTGAGACGCAAAGCGTTCTATCCATATTTATATGAGGATAACCCAGTGTTTCTCCTAAATAAACACAAGACGGTATTCCGTGTCCATCTTTTTTTATGGACAACTTTATTTTGGGACAAATCTGAATTTTGAAAACAGGATTCGTACATTGCGCGACTATGTACATTCTCCCTTCAAAGAAAACAGAATCACCCGTCTCCTCGATTTTTAGAGACGGATGATTCTCTGCTATATAAGCGATACTATTTTCTAGATATTCGCCCACGGCTTAGGACCTTCATTATACGTACTGGTTACCGAATCTCTTTTTTCTTCAATTTGAGGGAATCGATCTCCAAAATTCTCTCTCAAAATTGACGAAGCCTCAGCATCTTCCACTTTGCAAACATTCGCGACATCGTTCAAGAAATCTCTCAACTCATCGGTTATCGTCGTTTTCTCTTTCAGGCTTTTGCCATCCCACAAATTTTCATAAGGACTAACCGGCTTATAGATAGACTGATTTCCCATAACGTCCAGATACATTGCATTCAAGGTGTTCTTTAATGACTGCAAATCAGAATCATCCTTCACAAAATGTTCAGCTACGAGAATCGCGATTTCAATACTCGCCATTTTCACTTTTTTGTAATCCCGCCACGCTTTGATGTACCGCGTTATTCGCCTTGCTTGCTCTGGATCTGTCTTGATTTTATCTGCATACCAATCTTTAAAATCTTTAGAATCGCTGAGCACCCAAGTATTTGACTTTGCATTAGCTAGGTACGCATGATCGTCCTTCATTATATAAACCGGGATATCTACATGATAATTGCTCTGATAAATCACTCGGACACACGATGTTTTATCCTCACAACCATCTTGTGTATGCCCATCCAAGGCCTCAATAATGTCCTTATGGATGTTTTTTGGAGTCGGCCATTTTTTCATATCATCTGAATCACAATTATTCAGATACAAACCATCATCTATATCGACTTCTTCACCCGAAAGAGGCGCAAGCGCCGTATGCGTAGCAAAAGACCCTTGGATATAAAAAGAAGGGGCTTTCACTTTCTTCGCTTTGAAGAAACTCTTGATTTTTTCTCTGATTGCATTTCTGCTTGTAATGATGGAGCTACGCTTAGACTGCGAAAGCGTAATATCGTCATCAAATTTCGTGAACGCCGTATTTATGTTCATTTTCCCTCCTTAAAGAAATCTTTTATTTGTTCCTTGAATTTGTTGTGATAATCTTTATCTGATAAATCTTGAAGACGCTTTAGGGCCGAGTCACTAGCATTATCTAAGGCCAAGTCTCTATGTTCATCGGACAAATTATCATGATCTATTCGCAGATATTTCTGTAGGTTCATAGAATTCGTCCGCAAGAGTATTTTCATAATATCATTCGTTGCATTTGACGATATTTTCATAGGCATAGTAACTAGCCTGCTTTTCCACGCCATCAAACCGTTATGATTCCTACAATTAGGTACATATTCCTTTATATTAGACAACGGATTTCCGATAGAGAGTAACCAGATGTTCGAGATATTCTTTCGACCTTTAAAACTCGTATGAGCTTCAATCATTCCAATCAACGATGGATTGTTTTGCCATAAACCACCATCGGCAAGTGCCGAGAAACAATCAAAAGAATATAGAGGCAAATATGTCGGTGCAGCCGATGTTGCCAAAGCAATATCCTTAAGTAAATACTCCTCATCGCGATCCTGCTTTCCGCTATTATTCGTTTTGAACACAACGGCCCTTCCTTCAGACACATCAATAGCCGGTACGCAAAATTTTATCGGACAATCAGAAACCTTTGTTTTCCCAAAGAAGTCATCGAGACGGGATGCTAATTTTTGATTTGAATATTTGCTGGAGAAAAATAGGCGAACTTTTCGGAGAAAAGAGAAATTTCTAGGAAATATTTCTCTGCCATGTTTCCTATAAAAATCTTCAATCTCTGCCGCAGAATGTCCAGACGCAAGCCCAAGACCTATTATCCCTCCAGTAGATGTTCCCGTAATCAAATCGAAGTATTCCGAAAACGGCTCTCCCTCCAAAACATCTTCTTGTATATGCTTCAACATATTTGCCGAATACAGACCAAGTATCCCACCACCATCAATAGATAGAATTGAAAACGACCCCGGATTTTTCTTACTCATCAACCAATCCCTTTTAGTTCCCATCCGGCTTTATTACCGAACACGCCTTTCTTTTGCAAAAACTATGCCAAGTTGTTATTTTTTGTGTCAAAATGCCGTTTGGGTGTCAAAATGAGCACTTTGGGTATTCGAGCCTTCAAATAACATTCTTTTGACCCCGTTTTATTTTGAAGCAAAGCCCACAAGAAGTTTTATTTTGCAACATATTTTTCACAAACGGCTCAACAAAACACCAAAAACCTGATATATTGTTATATTTTACGACAGATCTTTCACAAATGGTCACTTTCATGCTTATAGAGTTCTCTGTTAAAAATTACCGTTCTTTTAAGGAAAAACAGACTTTTTCGATGAAGGCATCGCCTTACGACAAAGACACAACGGCGGACGAGGAGAATGCCAGGCGTCGGCAAATAGGCAAACTATACCTGCTACCAGCAGCGGCAATCTACGGAGCGAACTCCAGCGGCAAGAGCAACCTGCTAAGCGCGATGCGGATCATGCGGAAAATCATCCTGACTTCGGTCAAGATGAACTCTGCCGACAGGTTGCCGGTTGACCAATTCGCCCTGGACGAGAACTCCCTCGAAGCCCCCACCGAATTCGAAGTTCTCTTCTACATGGAAGAAAAAATCTACCGCTATGGGTTCGCGTACACCCGAGACGAGATAAGGAAAGAATGGCTCTACGAAAAATTGAAGGTTAGAGAGCAGTCGCTTTTCATACGAGAAGGAAGCACACTCACCATAAGCAAGAATTTCAAGGAAGGCGAAGGCAAGGCCGATATGGTCTCCTCAAACCGGCTGTTTTTGTCCCTTATCGACCTGTTGAACGGTGAAATTTCGAAAAAAATCATCAACTGGTTCAAGCACTTCAACGTCATATCCGGCTCATTCAACAAGAATTTTAGGGATTATTCTATCGAATTGCTGCTTAAAAACGACGGCAAGCCCCGCGCATCAAAGCTATTCCTGAAGCAGATGGACCTGGGATTTTCGGAATTGAACCCTGGAGAACAGGATATCGACGAAAGCATATTCCCACCTAACGTTCCCCAGAAGGTGAAGGAAAACTTCTTGAAGGAACACGCCAACGAGAAGATGCATTTTCTGGAATCGGCGCACACATTCCGGCGCAAGGACGGAACGACAAGCCAAAAGCTGTTTGATACCGAAGAAATGGAATCCGAAGGGACGCTAAAGATCCTCGACCTTTCCGGCCCCATCATAGACACCCTAGCCAACGGGTACACGCTCGTCATAGACGAACTGGATGCGCAATTGCATCCCCTGCTTACCCAAAGAATCATCCAGATTTTCAATTCGCAAAAAGGCAACCCTCACAACGCGCAGCTGATATTCGCTACGCACGACACGAACCTGCTGAGAAACAAAATCCTGAGACGCGACCAGATTTGGTTCGTAGAGAAGGACAAAACCGACGAGTTCTCCAGATTGAAAAGCCTCAGCGACATTGAAATCTACGACAAGAACGACTACCGCAAGGTCCGCAGGGACCGCATTTTCGAAAAGGACTACTTTGACAACCTCTATGGGGCCTTGCCGGATGTCGGCGAGGATTTCGACCTAGTCGAAGCTATGGGGAATCAGGGATAAAGACAAAGGGGAAAGCCAATAACAAAAAAGGGGCAATGCGTTTTGCATTACCCTATTTTAAAACATCCTAGAATTTTTAGTGAAACAAGTCTATAAAGCCTTGATTTCTTCGACTGTAAATCCGGTTCGTTTAGAAATAGCTTCTAAAGGAAATCCGTCATCGCGGAATCCCCTGGCCATGGCCTTTTTCTCTTCCAACGCCTTAGCCTCAGCTTCTTTCCTTCCTTCTTCCCTGCTTTCATGAAGATCAAATTCGTAAGTCATATATTTATTCCTTATGAATGTATCGGTCTTGTAAAAGGACACCTGGTTGTTGATAGCTTCGGTTTCACGCGAATCCGCGTTTCTAGTCGCGAAGTACTTCATGTATGCCTTGACGACTGGATTCGTGAATTCTTCGTACTTTTTAAATATATAATAATTCTTGAAGGTGAGGTCATTCAATGTAATGTTGAAATCCTCCTTTGCCCTGTTCTCAAAATGGTAAACAGGGAATCCTCCGCCAAAAATGTCTACGGGGCATAGAAAGATAATATATTGTTCCCTGAGGCTAGTGTAAAAATCCCCCTTAGAAAGGGCGACGCCATCTCCAACGCTTTGGTAATACCTAGCGCGTTGCAGGAGTTCCCTTGTATCGACCATCTGCATCTCCAGGTCGAAAGAACGGAGGGGTCCCCCTTTTTCGTCGGTTTCTCGCGCAAAGACGTCGTATCGGACGCCCTTGTGTTCAGCATCGTAACTGAGTACAGCTTCTGGGATTGGTGTTTCAAGGTGATCAATTTTTATACTAAGCAGATGTTCAATAAAGGGTTTGGCAATGTGTTTGTTGCTGAATACGAGTCCGAACATAATCGGATCTGTAATGTCCAAGTCATCAAAGGATTTAACGCTCATTATTTTCTCCTATAATTGTTCTAGGAGTCCTAATATAAGCATCCATCTTTAAGAATGAAGTACTTTTGACAATTTTGCCAACAACCGTTTGCAAAAATCGTTATTTTGCAAACTACTGATTGCAAAAGAATTAATTTACGCGCAACCACATAACAACAATTTTTACACATGCCAAAATTTATATTAAATAAAATAAATATAATATGACAGATTTTAAACTCGTAACACAAGCATCAAATTTTTCCACCTGATTGCATTATTCTAAAGACCTTCATGGCAATATCTTTTTTCAACTTTCCTAGATTTTCATTTACGACATCACTAGATAACTCTGGATATATCAAGTCAATCAAATCTCGTCCAAAACATAACTTAGAATAAGACTGCATAAATCTTGCAGAATTTATGGGATAATGTCTAGCTCTATTCATAATAGTCAACACAACATCTTTATGATTTTGGTATCTAGGCCTAAGTGTCAGCTACCAGCATTTAAATTATCACTTACACGAAAGATTGATATTTTATCATCAAAAATGCAAAGATGGTTTTGAAACATTACACATATGTCATCTGCTCTTCTAGATAAAGCGACATGTCCGAAAGAATCAACAAAAAAAAGAACCCTATCGTCAGGATTTTTTCCGCCCCAAAGTATTAGATTAATCAATGTTGATTTACCACTACCCGATTTTCCACATAATGTAATTACATTTATTTTTTCTCACGAAACAAATCAAATTCATCGTTCTTTTGGAGGCGAATAAGAAAGCCATCTTTTTTCTTAGACTGAGTCCCATTTATCAATGGGTGAAGAGAAAAAAATTGGTTTTCAAAGCAGCGATACTTTTTAACAAATATTCCTGCTAATTCAATTGTCTTAATTGTCAAAATCTTTTTCACAATAAAGCATGTTCCCACTCCACGACACTTCTATTCAGCATCTATTTTCATTTAACCAATTTATTTAAATCTATTTTATATCCGAGGGATTTCATTTCTTTTGCAATCATAAATTTCCATCCGCCCATATTATCCATAGGAGTATAAACAACACCCGATATATCATTTGGTTTCTCGATATCGCCTTTCACTAAGGCATGGACTCGTTCTCGTCCAATTTTGCCAATCAAGAAACCATGTTCAAAGACAACATTCTGCCTAGCTCTAGGTTTGAGTTCAGTTTCACTACTTTCGCGCCCAAAATCACACGGAGTATATATAACTATTCCGAACCCCACATCTGAATGTTCTTCGATTTTTTCAATAATTGTATTTCCCTTATTGACCTGTTCGCTTAGGATTATAGCCTTTAAACCAAGATTTTCAACAAATCTTGCTACTTCTTGTTTGGCGGCATCATCATGCCCATGCACAATAAAAACCCTGACAGATAAGGCTGTATTCTTTTTAGAATCTTTATTTACTTCTTTATCGGCTTTTTGAATCAGATTCTCAGCTTCAGCAAGAAAATCCTTTGTCACATCAACAATATGCCGTTCATATTCAAGGATATCTTGCGGAAATACAAAAACAATCACTCCAGGAGGTACACGATCATTTTCATACTTTGCAAGTTCAGATGTTGTTTTTATGGTTTTCTTTATACAAAATCTATCTATCTCTTTTTTGGATACAAAATGACCATCTATTTGAAACTCCTTTCCTTGAATAAACGGGACTACTATCGATTCTATTATTTCTTTTCTGTCAATTTTGTCCAACTCATGATACTTTATAATATTACCTTGCCTATTATGCCGTTTCAATTCAATTTGGACATGATAAAATTCAGAATTATTGGCCATATATAGTCCCCCATACTTAAAAAAAACTAACCTTACTCATATACATCACAACAAATCTATTCAACCCACCACAAATTGTCAAACATCGTATACTCCATTAATTGGCATTTTAGAGCAAATTTATCATTATATCCTATTTTTGAGAGTAACTTCTAATTTCTTTCGAAAATTCCACTAAAGCGGGATAAGCAGGACGAGGAAGCCTCAATGACGAAAACAGCATTTCCCTCTCCAAAACTTTACAAATTGCTTACATTTTATTACATTTGTACCCAAAGTACGTTAGGGATGTGCTCCTAATAAGAAGGAATGAAAATGAAGATTATTCTGCCGGTCGCAGGCAAGGGCGAACGCATGCGCCCATATACCAACAATCTGCCTAAGTGTCTCCTGCCCGTTGGCGGCAGGACGATTATCGATTGGATTGTCGCAAATACACTCCCGCTCAAGGCCACGGAAAGCATATTCATTACCGGCTACAAAGCAGAAGCAATCGACGAATATCTCAAGGGCAAACCTGAATGGGGCCGAACACGCACCGTTCTCCAAAACGACCCGCAAGGACTCGGCCAGGCCATAAGCCTCGCACTCCCCTACGTCGAAGACAACGAACCGATCCTCATCATCCTCGGCGATACACTGTTCAAAGCCGACATTCAAGCCCTCGCCAACGCTACCGAAAACATTCTATACACCTACAAGGTCGAGGACCCGCGTCGTTTCGGGGTCGCGGTAACCGACAACGATGGCCGTATCGAACGTCTCGTAGAAAAGCCGCAGGAGTTCGTGAGTGACGAAGCCCTTGTCGGCATCTACTACATCAAGGACGTCAAGGAACTCAAGAAATCTCTCCAATACCTGATGGACTACGACATCCGTACCCGCGGGGAATTCCAGCTGACTGATGCACTCCAGATGATGATAGAACATGGTTGCAAGTTCCGCACGGCTCCCGTACAAGAATGGCTTGACTGCGGACACCCAGAAACACTAATCCAAACGAACACCTGGCTTTTGCAGAACCGCGTGAAACAAAGCACGCACAACAATGACAATGTAACTATCATACAGCCTTGCTTCATTGGCGACAACGTCTTCATCGAGAACAGTACCATAGGTCCGAATGTGACCATTGGCAACAACTGCACTATCATGGATGCCATCTTGAAAGACTGCATCATGTGGGACAACGAGAACATAGCCTCCTCGCATGTCGAAAGGCAAATCATAGCGAATTGCTAAAAATTCGCCTTGCAAGTTGTTTTACTAGCCCATACAACCAATTTCTAAAATAGTTGTATTTCTTTATTTTTCATATTATTTTCTATCTTTTCGCTTATGACAACAGCAAAGACCGTAACGACAAACTTTTTTTGGCGATTTTTTGAACGATGTGGAGCGCAACTCGTTTCCTTCGTAGTATCCATTACCCTAGCCCGACTGCTAGAACCTTCCGTCTATGGTGAAATAGCCCTAATAACAGTTTTTACTTGTATTATGCAAGTATTTATAGATAGCGGTATGGGCACTGCCCTCATCCAAAAGAAGAACGCAGACGATCTCGATTTTTCGTCTGTTTTCTATTTCAATATTGTAATGTGTTTGGCGTTATACGGAGTCATGTTCATTGCAGCACCATACATTGCGAAGTTCTACCACCTCCCCCACTTGACCCCAGTCATCCGCGTATTAAGCTTAACCCTTGTCATTTCTGGAGTGCGAAGCATCCAACAGTCCTATGTATCAAAGAAGATGATTTTTAAAAAATTCTTTTTTGCGACATTGGGCAGTACACTGTGTTCAGCAATTGTGGGAATTTCAATGGCCTATATGGGATATGGCGTTTGGGCTCTTGTTGGGCAAAATTTAACCAGCAACGCCTTGGGAACAATTATTCTTTGGCTTACAGTCCAATGGCGCCCTAAGTTCATGTTTTCGCTTCAGAGGCTCAAAGGTCTATTCAGCTACGGATGGAAGCTCCTTGTATCGGCTCTACTAGATGTAGGTTATGGACAACTCCGCCAACTGATTATTGGAAGGATTTACACTGCTAAAGACCTGGCTTTCTATAATCAAGGACATCATTTTCCAAATGTCATAGTGTCTAATATTAACGCCTCTATCGACAGCGTTCTGTTGCCAGCCATGTCAGCCGAGCAAGACGATAAAAATCGAATCCGTTCCATGACCCGAAGAGCCATCAGCATCAGTACCTATGTAATGATGCCCATAATGATGGGACTTGCCGTATGTGCCGAGCCAACAGTCCGCCTTATACTTACAGAAAAATGGCTCCCCTGCGTACCATTTTTAAGAGTATTCTGTTTTACCTTTGCATTTTGGCCAGTCCACACAGCAAACTTAAACGCAATTAAAGCTCTTGGTCGCAGCGACCTTTTTTTAAAGCTTGAAATTATAAAGAAATTCATGGGACTAGCCGCCGTTCTAATTACGATGAACATCAGCGTTATGGCGATGGCATACAGTTTACTCGTTACCAGCGTGCTAAGCCAAATCATAAACAGTTGGCCAAACAAAAAACTTCTGAACTACAATTACTTAGCCCAACTTAAAGACATGATGCCTCAAATTTTACTGTCTATTGTAATGGGGGCCGTTGTTTATTCAGTACAATTCGCAGGTTTAGACGATGTAGCCACTCTCGCTATACAGATTATTACAGGAGCCGTAATCTATACACTACTATCCAAGATTTTTAATATAGAGAGTTTCAATTACATCTTTAATGCTATAAGTAAGGTTGTTAAACGTCAAAAAAAGTAAAACAACCGGAAAAAATTCAAATACTACTCATCCAAACAAATCTTATTTTTTTACTATCTTTTTGACGTATTTATATAACTTAGGAATGTCGATTATATGTCAAAAACCATTACCGTGACTTCGCCGTCGCTCCCTTCTCTAGACGAGTTTACATCTCTTTTGAAGGACATCTGGGACCGCAAGTGGCTTACCAATAACGGTTACTACCACAAACAGTTAGAAGCCGCCCTTGCAGATTACCTCGGCGTTGAATACCTTAGCCTGTTCACGAATGGTACTTTACCCCTTATCACAGCGCTCCAAGCCTTGCGCATTACGGGTGAAGTCATCACGACCCCGTACAGTTTTGTAGCAACAACGCACTCCATCTGGTGGAACGGACTCACTCCGGTGTTTGTAGATGTCGACCCGGCAACAGGTAACCTTGACCCGCAGAAAATCGAAGAAGCCATTACGCCAAAGACCACGGCCATCATGCCTGTGCACGTGTATGGCAACCCTTGTGATATCGATGCGATTCAAGAAATCGCAGACCGATATGGTTTGGCAGTCATCTATGACGCAGCACACGCGTTCAATGTGAAAGTGAATGGTCGAACCATCCTTGATGCAGGCGACATGAATACACTCAGTTTCCATGCGACAAAGACTTACAATACCGTTGAAGGTGGCGCTCTAATTTGCCACGACGCTCGTACCAAGAAGCGCATCGACTACCTCAAGAACTTCGGTTTTGCAAATGAAACAACAGTAGTTGCACCTGGCATCAACAGCAAGATGGACGAAATTCGTGCTGCCTACGGTCTCCTGAACTTAAAGCAGGTCGATAACGCCATCGCAAAGCGCAAAGCTGTCGCAGACAAGTACCGCGAAGCGCTGAAAAACATTGACGGAATACGTTTCCTCCCTGACATCGAGGGTGTACGCCACAATTACGCCTACTTCCCCATCTTTGTCAGCAAGGAATACGGAATCAGTCGCGATGAGCTTTATGCATTGTTGCAAAAGCACAACATCTATGGTCGTCGCTACTTCTACCCGCTCATCAGCACCTTCAGTGCATACAAGGGACTGGACTCGGCAAATCCAGCAAACCTGCCAATTGCACATAAGCTAGCAGATCAAGTACTTTGCCTACCCATGTTTGCAACCTTAGATGAAGAAGGCGTAAACAGAGTGATTGACGTTGTAATCAACAAGAAATAGTTATAATGCTTGAATTCATTAAAAAAGCAGACAAGGAATGCGGGACTCCATTTTACGTGGCGTACCCAGAACGTTTCGAAAACAACCTGCAGACGTTCCGCAAGGCATTTACGGACATATACCCTAAATTCATTCTGTCATACTCCTTCAAGACAAACTACACCCCGCCCCTTCTAACACTAGCCAAGGCAAATAATGTATATGCCGAAGTTGTATCCACCATGGAATACAACATGGCTATCCAGCTGGGATATCCGACAGACCACATCATTTTCAACGGGCCTGGCAAAAGCATCAATGATATAGATACGGCGACCCGCAACAATTCCATATTGCAACTGGACAGCGCTTACGAAGTCGCACTTCTGTTGGATTTACAGCAAAAGAACCCCAGTCGCACCATTAGCGTTGGGCTCCGAATCAACATGGAAATCAAGAATGATTCGGGAGAGTCCTCTATTCAAGCCGGGTTACACGAAAGTCGCTTTGGATTCACAAGCAATCTTTTAAAAGATATCATACCCGTCCTGAAAAAAAACAACATAAAGATTATATCGCTCCACGGGCACACGACTTCATCTGACAGGGCGGTCAAAAACTACCAGACCATAGCAGACAGACTCCTTTCGGTCTGCAAGGAATTTGACTTAGACGATGTCCAGTACCTAGATGTAGGCGGCAGCTTTTTTGGGGCAGCACCTGTAGAAATTGACGTATCGCGCAAGCCCCAGTACAAAGACTACGCGAAGGGCATTTGCGATATCATGCTGAGCGACTCCTGGTTCCAGGCTCACAAGCCATACATTGTCATAGAGCCGGGTTCAGCCGTAGTTGCCAATGTTTTTGAACTGGTGACAAAGATAGTCCAGCACAAGCAGGTATGCGGCAAAAATTTTGTCGTCGCAGACGCAAGCCAATTCCAGGTGCGAACTTTCTTGAGCAACAACTGTCCTTTCTGTACATTCAGCGAAAACGCCGAAGAAGAAACGATTACGGCCGACATCGTCGGATCGACATGCATGGAAGTGGACAAAATTGCAACCGAAGTAAAGCTAAACCACTATTCCTATGGAGACTATATCGTCTTCAAGGGCGTAGGTGCCTACAGGCAAAATCTCACCCCGCTATTTATTAATCCCCAGTGTCCAATTATAAAGCAGGACCCACAAGGGAATCCTGTCATCATCCGGAAAAGACAAGACTTAAATACAATTCTTAAACACCTCGGATACGAAGGTTTTTAACTATGAACATCCTAATTACTGCAATTGGCTCCATGTCCGCAGCCTGCGCCATTTCCAAGCTCAAGGAAAATGGGCACTTTATTGTCGGTTGCGACATATATCCAGGCGAGTGGCATCACGAAACCAAGCTCTGTGATGTATTCATCCAGGCTCCATTCGCAACAAAAGAAGACGTATATTGCCAATTTCTTGTAGACACTTGCAAAAAACATAATTTGCAATACATCATTCCACTTACGGACCTGGAGATCGATGTCATCAACAGGAACAGGTCTTATTTCAAGGATACAGGAATCCATCTCTGCATGCAAAGTGCGGATGTACTTGCCCTTGCCCGAGACAAGTACGCGCTCTACAACTTTTTCAAAGACGATCCATTTGTCCCCTCCATCAGGACATTCAAATTCAGCAACCTCCCGGAAACCATTGATTTTCACTGCGTTGCAAAACCATTTAACGGCAGAAGCAGCGAAGGACTGCTCCTTGATGCGACAAGAGAACAACTGAACGCCATCAAGAACAAGGATGTCTACATCATCCAGGAAATGATTGACGGCGAAGTCTTTACCGTGGACTACTGCCGTTCATCAAAATTTGGTACTGATGTCGCCATTCCACGTCAGGAACTTCTAAGGACAAAGAACGGAGCGGGCACATCCGTGGAAATCACTCCGGATGACTCCTTAATTGAGCTCACACGCCACATCGGTAGCAAGCTCAACATCAATGGATGCGTGAACATGGAATTCGTCGAGAATAACGGGAAGTATTACCTTATCGACATCAATCCCAGGTTCTCAGCAGGAGTAGCCTTCTCAGTGCTCTGCGGCTATGACATGATCAACAGTCACATGGCTTGCATGGAAGGGAAGGAAATTCAAGGCCAGATAAAACTTACCAAACAAATTATCATCAAAAAATATATTGAAGTCATCCAATGACAACAAATACAAAGCCACTTGCATCTATACTTTGCGCAACATACAATCAAAAAGAATTCATTGCGCAAACCATAGAAGGCTTTCTCATGCAGAAAGTCGATTTTCCGATTGAGATTATCATCAACGATGACGCCTCCACAGACGGCACTACTGAGATTATTCGCCAATACGCAAGCAAGTATCCAGACATCATAAAGCCCATTTTCCAAGCACAAAACCAGTATTCCCAAAAGGTTGACATCTGGCAGACCATACTCTACCCGGCAGCACAAGGGAAATACATTGCCGAATGCGAAGGGGACGATTACTGGACTGATCCGAACAAGCTCCAGAAACAGGTTTCTTTTTTGGAAGAACACCCGAAATACGGCTTAACTTACGGGCTTGCGCGCCAGTACATCCA
>JAEEGJ010012708.1_pt1 | contig 20724 bp, 22 predicted proteins | sample 8958761 | NCBI WGS metagenome assembly JAEEGJ01 (sample SAMN16246546, study PRJNA631951) | gut metagenome | biome: gut microbiome; feature: rumen; material: RS-attached | host: Bos | place: Iran: Karaj | collected 2018-10
TGATACCCCGGTTGGAATTATGATTGAGACGGCAGCGGCGGCGCTTATTAGTGATTGTTTGAGCAAGGTGAGCGACTTCTTCAGTCTTGGTACCAACGACCTTACACAGTACACTCTTGGAATTGACCGCGAGAACCAGCATGTGAGCGGCCTCTACAACGAATTCAGCCTTGCAGTACTGCGCTTAATTGAGATGACGGTTCGTTCAGCAAAGGAAAACAACGTTCCGCTTGCAGTCTGCGGTGAAATGGCAGGCCGCCAGGACAGCGTTATGGTACTGGCCGGAATGGGAATCCGCAACCTCAGTATGAGCCCTAAACTGATTTCAAGCACCAAGGAATTACTTTCAAGATTTACAATCGCCGAGCTCGAAGCAATTTCGGCAAAGCACCTTAATAATTTATAACATCACCGTCACCCCGAACTTGTTTCGGGGTCTCATTTGAAAGATCCTGAAACAAGTTCAGGATGACGCTTTTTGGAGATTTATGGCAAAGAAAAAAAATAAACCCGACTTCTCCCGCCCTAAGGAAGAGGTTCTGGAAGAAAAAAGACAGAAAGCCGCAGAAAAGGCCCGCGCCGAAGAAGCTGATTTTATTACGCCCGGCGCAGTAAACGGAATCACCGTGGCCCCAGACGGAACTGTAACCGCAACCGGCGACACAGATCCGGAAGATGCTGAATACGACGGCCTTCCTCTCGTTGTAATTGCCGGTCGCCCTAACGTTGGAAAATCTACCCTCTTCAACCGCTTTTTACACCACCGCGTAGCTATCGTAAACGACCAGCCTGGTGTTACCCGCGACCCGGTTGAAGCAACTGCAATCATAAATGGCAAACCTGTTCACCTCGTAGACACCGGCGGCTACAAGCTTACCCGCGACATAGGAACTAAAGAGGCCGAGCTGGACGACTACGTAGTTGAACGCTCCCTGGACATGATTGACCGCGCCGACGTTGTAATTCTCCTGCTCGACGCAACAGAAATTACCGGCGAAGATGAAGAGTTCATCATCAAAATGCGCCCTTACTGGAATAAGATGATTGCGGCCGTAAACAAGACCGAAGGCGGCAAAAACGAAGCCGAGGCCTGGAACTACGCGAAGTACGGCTTTAACGAGCTCATGCTGATTTCTGCAGAACACGGCGACCATATCAGTGAGCTGGCAGACGCAATTACTGAGCGCTGTGACTTCAGCAAGGTTCAGGTACTCTCATCTGACCGCCCTATCAAAATTGCAATTTTAGGCAAACCAAATACAGGAAAATCTACCCTTTCCAACCGCCTCACACATTCAGAAAATTCTATTGTTTGTGACTATGCCGGTACCACCCGCGACGTTGTTGAAGGCGAGTTTGAATATGCCGGCCGCCGCTTTAAGGTTCTGGATACTGCCGGAATCCGTCGCAAGGCTAAGGTTCATGATGATGTTGAATACTATTCTGTAAACCGCGCCATCAAAACCCTGGATGAGTGTGATGTAGTCTTTTTGATGATTGATGCGGTAGAAGGACTTGCCGAGCAGGATAAGAAAATCTGTTCACTTGCCTTCGAAAAGGGCCGTGGAATCATCTTTGTTTTGAATAAATGGGATTTGCGCGAAGAAAAGGACAATAAAGCTGTAAAATCTGTTCGCGAATGGATGAACATTATGTTTGCCCACATGGATTTTGCCCCTATTCTTCCGTTGAGCGCCCTGGAAGGCAAAGGTATCAAAGATTTGCTTAATACAGCAATTGACCTTTACGGCCAGCTGACTAAGAAAATCGGAACTGCTTCGCTCAACAATGCCCTGCAGGACTGGCTGGAACGTTATCCGCCGCCTGCAAGTAAAACTGCCCACTTCAAAATCCGCTATATGACTCAGGCAAGTGTGAATCCGGTTTCTTTCATAATTTTTGCAACAAGACCTGAAGTTGTTCCGGAGCCTTATGTTACCTACCTGAAAAACCGTATCCGCGAGGACCTGGGCTTTGACCAGATTCCGGTTCAGGTAGAGTTCAAAGGCAGCCGCACCAAGTGGGAAGACCGCGAGAGGTGATTTCGATACGCCCTACGGGCTACTCAATCACCGGTGGTTGAGTGCTCGCGAAGCGAGTGTATCGAAACCACCTTAACAGGAGAGTAAATGTACACAATCGGACAAATCGAAGACCTGACAGGCGTAAAAGCTCACGTTCTCCGCTACTGGGAAGAAGTCGTTCCGGGCTTTACCCCGCGTAAAGATATGTCTGGCCGCCGTCTCTACTCGCAGCGCGAAGTAGACCTCATTCTCCGCCTCAAATACCTTATCACCGAAAAGAAATTCACCGCCGAAGGCGCCGGCCGCCAGATCATAGAAGAAGCCCAGGCCGTTCAGGACAACGCCGACCTCATCAACCAGATCCGCGAATGCCGGCAGATATTAACTGAAGTTTATATGAAACTCACGATGATTGAGTAGCCCGAAGGGCGTATCGAAATCATAATTAATATGGTTTCGATACGGCTACGCCTACTCAACCACCGTTTTACAGGACATCACATGACACCAAAATCAAACAGCACACATATTTCTTCTCTCTTCGACACAAGCCGTCTTTCCAAGGACTCTGTCGCTATTCTCAATTCTTTCGACGAAATAATCCAGGGTGTGCGCCCCCTCAACAGCCGCCAGCTGCAGCAGCTGCCGGAGCATATACGGGAGCTTTCTCACCAGCTTACAGATGACCGCGCCAGCCGCCGACTGGGCTATATGAACGACAATATTCAGCTGAGTTCTTATGTGCGCTACTATACCTGGTGGAACCTTGTGCGTTTAACCCGGCTTTTTGCCAATTTGCCGGATTCTGTTTTTCCTGATACCGATACCACCTGCCTGGACCTGGGAAGCGGACCTCTCACTGTGGTTACCGCCCTCTGGCTGGCCCGTCCGGAACTGCGCAAATTAAAGCTTACCTGGTACTGTCTGGACGTTTCTGCAAATTCTATGGCCCTGGGTGAAGATATTTATCTTTCTATTGCCGCAAAAGCCAAGGCCGCAGACGAAAGTATTGACCCCTGGCAGATTATCCGTGTAAAAGGACCTTTCGGCACCCCAATAAAGCAGAAAGCAGGCTTCCTGACCTGTGCAAATATGCTGAATGAACTGGACCAGGCCAGCGACATGCCTCCTGAATTCCAGACTAAAAAATATTATGAACAGCTGCAGCGTTACTGCGAAAAAGGCGCCGGCGTAATCCTCGTAGAACCTGGCGTTCCAAAGGCTGCCCGCACTTTAAGCCTTCTCCGTTCCCGCTATATAAAAGACGGCCGCACAATTGCCGCCCCTTGCCCACACACCGGCGAATGCCCTATGAGCGGCTTTAAGGCTTATACCGGCAGTAAAAACAAGTGGTGTAACTTTGCATTTTCAACCGAAGACGCTCCACGCAAGCTGCAGAAGCTTTCTGATCTGGCAAAACTGCCGAAAGAAAGGGCTACCCTGAGTTTTATGGCGGTGGCACATGGCGACAGCACGGAACAGGGATCCCGAAATAAATTCGGGATGACAGGCATGTCCGACATCCGCATCACCTCCGACAAGCTGCGCCTGCCAAACTACATGTGCGGCTACTACGGCTGCAGCCAGTACGGTCTTGTGCTTGTCACCCTGCCGGATGAAAACAACACCCGCCTGCCAAAACCGCCTTTCCGCCCGCGCTCCGGTGACCTGATCAGCGTTAAAACAAAAACGCCGGATTCCCTCCCGAAGGACGAAAAATCCGGCGCATTAATTATAAAACTCTAGATGCCCGGGTCATGCCCGAGCATGACGGGTTTTTAGCGTTATTTGCCAGTAACTGCTCCAGCAACTCCGAGTACAATACCAACAACTACCATGTAGAAGCCGAACATTGCTCTCTTAAGAAGCTGCTTACCAATTGCCTTATAAATTCCACCGCTTGTCATGAAGCCGATGATAAGGATAATTGCACCTGCAAGAACACAAATAGCAAAAATCAATTTAAGACCTTTGAGCTGTGGAACGAAGCATGCAACAATACCTGCAATTGCTCCCGCAATAATCAAAATAGATCCAATGGCAACAAATCCGCCCTCTTTTGCATTTCTGATAAAATCAAATCCATTTGCAGAAGATCCAAACAGACCCTTGAACATTGGACAGAAGAATCCAATAGCAACTAATGCCATACCAATTAAATAGATAAGTGGTAAGCTACTTTTCTTTCCCATAAAAATCACTCCTTTTTATTGGGTTATAGTTTTTCAACTCTCTTCGAAAACGTTTTTGTATTTATAATATTATTTTATCACAGTTTGCGAGTTTGGCAAGAAAAAGAGACCCCGACGGTTTAAACAAACTCCTCGCCGAAGTCGCGGCAGAGGTACTGTACAGCCTGGCGACCGGTGTAGACGGCAATCGGTAAGCCACCCGGCATCTGGATTCGCTGGCCGGCAAAGTAAACGCCGAACACACTATCCAGACTCTGAGGATAATTTCTCTGCTTGCCGCCCTTCTGCCATACACTCATCCAGCTGCCTTCATAGGAACCGGTGTAGCGCTCGTAGGTACAAGGCGTAGCCACATCAATGACCTCAAGGGCACTTCCAACCTCAGGAATAAACTCTGCCAGCTTCTTTACAAAAAGCTCACCCAGTTCTTTCTTTTTATCTTTATAAGTTCCGTCGGCCTTGGCAGCCTTCCAGAAGCCGTAGCTTTCGCCAATCAAAAGACAGGTAAGGGTTGTACAGCCTTCCGGAGCATGCTCCTTATAGGCCGCATAATTGTAAATACGAAGCTCACTCCATTTGCAGCCCGCATATTCAAAAGGCTCCTCCAGAGGGAAAACGCAGCAGTATGGCAGCTTCGATAAATCAGCTTTTACACCCATTCCTATAAAGATATTCTGCTCGGTAACGGCTTCATGACGCATTGTATTTACCCAAGGCTCATCAACCATAGTATCAAAAAGATTGTCTACCGCAGCACGAGCATCCTGACTGACAATAACGGCATCGGCTTCAATTTCGCGCAGGTCTCCGTCACCAATTTTTGTGCCGGCCTCTTCCGCGCCTTTTCCGCTTATTACAACCCCGCGGACTTCATAATCATCTATATGAATATTTTCTGCCTTTGTTCGGAAGAGGATTTTTCCACCAAGACTCTTAAAGGTCTCAAGCATATTATTTGCCATACGGATGGAACCACCGGCTGGATAACCGCAATCACCGCTCGCAAAAGAACCCAGAGTATAAATAAAGGACAGAGCGTTGTATCGATAGCCGATTACACTACTCAAAAGATGGCGCAGATTTTTATTACGGAATTTTGAAATATATTCCATATAGCTTGTCTTTATGAGACCCGGTACCCGGATAATTGCCGGCAGCATCTTGATAAATTCCATAGGATTGATTTTTACCGGAGTACGACACTGACAGCCACGAATATCTAAAACCGGCATATGGAAGTTTGTAAAATCTTTGATTGCCCGGCACATCTTTTTGATTCTGGCCTTATCTTCCGGCGCATAATCGATTAAGGCCTTTTCCATCTGAGGCAGATAGCGGTAAAGGCTCAAAACCTTGCCCTTGTCATCTATCAAATTATACAGAGGATCCCGATTTTCAATAGGATTGTTTTCCTGTAGAGCACCTGTTTCCCGCCAAACCTTGTTTAAGGGCATTGCCGGACTTGAACCTGTGAGCCAGTGCATTCCACCTTCAAAATAATAGCCTTTTCGGCTCCAGCTGGTAGAAAGCCCGCCCGCAATGTTATGCTGCTCAAGAATCGTAACATCAAAACCAGAACGGGCAGCATAAATTCCCGCAGAAAGACCGGAAATACCGGCACCAATAACTACAACCTTACTCATAAATTAATTTTAACATACCAAATCTGAATAAATCAATAAAAATAGGTGCCCTGCAAATCAGAGAATCTGCTTACTTGACTTTTGATACCTTTACAATATAATTACTATAATATGTCACAAAGTATATATATTGCTCTGGCTGGAATTTTATCTATCGTCTCTATGCCTTTAATCATAAAATTCTGTAAAAAATTCAGTTTGTATGACTATCAGAATGCCAGAAAAATCCATTCAGGTAATATTCCACGTTTAGGTGGAGTCGGCATCTTTTTCAGCTTCATGATTGCTGCCATTATTTACATCATCAAAACAAATCCTGCTAATCTGAATAAAATACTTCCTATCCTCATTGCCGGAACCATCGTATTTACTTTTGCTCTTCTTGATGATATTCTTACCCTTCCGGCTCTGGCTAAGCTGATTGTTCAGCTGATAGCAGTTTCTCTTGTTGTTTTCAACGGCTTCCATTTTAAGCAGATTTTCTCCTGGGTTCTTCCGGCTCCTGTAAGCTTCATTCTTACCTTTGGCTGGATTCTTGGTGTAATAAATGCTTATAACCTGATTGACGGTCTGGACGGTCTTTGCGGAAGCTTCTCGATTTCTACTATTATTACACTTGGTGTTCTTTATACACTCACAGGAAATCCGGAATCGATCCTCTGCTTTATTCTTGCGGCTTCTGTTTTCGGTTTTCTCTGCTTTAACTGGCCGCCGGCAAAGCTTTTTATGGGTGATGCGGGAAGTCAGTTTCTTGGCTTTATGATTTCGGTATTCCCTCTTTTTGATTCAAGCAATGTATTTGAATTCAATAAGTTTCTTATTATGCTTGTGATTACAGCTTTTCCGGTTTTTGATACTATTGCCGCCATCTGGAGACGTATCCGCGACAAAAAACCTATTATGTCGCCAGACCGCTCACACCTTCACCACAAGCTTTTGAATATGGGCTATTCAAAAAAGAGTGCCCTCTACCTTCTCTGCTTTTTGCAGATTCTTTTGTGCACATCTGTAGTTATTTCTTACTTCCTGGGCGCAAAACGCGGCATGGCTCTTTTAATTGAGTCGACTGCTTTTGTAACTCTTTTCTTCAGCTTTGTTCATTATACAAACCGCGCCGTTATTCTTAAGCAGATGAAGGAAAATGTCGCTGCTGAAAAAACAGCAGAAAGCACCGCTGAAACAGTAAATGAAAATACAACTGATGCTCCGGAAACTAAGGAGTAAGAAGTCAGACAGAAAAACTAAAGACCGAATATTTCTTTTCTGTGAAGAAAGCCCAGCTCATGAAGATTAGCTTCAAGCGGGGCTTTTTCTTTTTTTTCGGCCTTTATAAAGTCCCCCAAATCTATAGTAAAGCGATTCATAGAAAAATGCTGAAAAACGTATACTTTCTCCCAGGCCGCAGAGGAAGAGGCTTCGCAGGCAGCCTTAAGTGCATCGCGGTAAGGGCAGAAAAGCTTTTTATCCTTTAATTCAGAATAGCCTACCAGCCAGAGCTCTGTTCCAAGTGCCACATGAAGGGCAGCTGTTTTTTTTGCCATCCAGATTTGAGAATCGTAAATTAGCTTTGCGACCTCCGGTCCACCCCGTTTTGCAATAGTATTAAGCTGAACCGTTTTTGCACTGTGCACCGGAGTTTTATTGAGAATAATCACATTGCGGCGGAAATCTACTCCCAGCTCCGGATTTTTTCGAAAATAGCCCTCTGCAATTTTGCCGGCCTGTCCTACCAGATATCTGTTATTGCTTGCCCTCTGCTCGTCTTTGCCGGGATTATCTCCAATTACTATGAGCTTGATTTCGTCTTCCTGCTTTACATCGTCCAGAGCTCGGTTATAAACAACAGGGGTTTCAAAAGGATATTCCGGAGTTTTTGCAAGGCGGGCTGCCTCTTTCTGCAATTCTGCCAGCTGAGGAAGGAACTTATTCCACTCTTCCACCTTGTTTTTAAATTCATCTTTAAAATCACAAAAATATTTCCACTGCTGAGCTGTCATAACTTTCCCTGTATTCCTTTTTCTTTTACTTTTCTGAAATTATAGTATAAAATATTAATATTGCATAAGCAAATATTGAATTAAAACATATTTCTGGAGGATTTATGAAAAAACTTCTAGCTTTCGTTTTTGCTGCCGGACTTAGCCTTTCGCTTTTTGCAGCAGATTTCTTCAAATACGCCCCAATTACTGGAAACGTAAAATCTTATACCGAAACAACCTTTTCTATTGCAACCCGTTTTGGTACCTTATACAGAACACCAAGTGCAAAAATTCAGCATGTTTTTGACTCAAACGGAAAGGAAATTTCTTCTTCGGAGCTTACTCCTAAAGATGCTGTGATTAATACTATTGCGGCTAAGTATGACACTGCCGGAAACCTGGTTGAACAGGTTTGTACAAGTGCGGACGGGGAAGTTGTATGGAAGAGCACAAATACCTTCAAAAGCGGTCTCAAGGTAGATAGTTCTGAATATGACAGAAAGGGAACTCTCCGCGCCCGCACAATCTATACTTATGAAAATAATCTTCTTGTAGATGAATCAAGCTATGATGGTGATGGTGCTTTAATCTGGAAGACAATTTATAAATATGATGAAAACGGACGCACAAGCTCTGTAAATGAATACAATCCTGACGGCTCTTTGAGCGAAAAAAATGTTTACAATTATACTGAATCTGGAGCCATTGATTCTGTTTCTCAGATTGATGCTTTTGCGGGAAAAGAAACTTCTCTTGTTTTCCGCTATGGAACAAACGGTGTCCTCAACGAAATTACTACTTATGATTCTAACAAGCAGGTTATTAAGAGAACTCTTCTTAAATATGATGCTAAAGGAAACATAAACAAGATTTCTGAATATGATGTTGCTGAAAAGTTTGGAACAACTGTAAATGAACTGGTTGCTATGTCGGAATATAGCTTTGAATATGCCGGCGGTGCAAGTGGTGCTGACGCAAAATAAATCCTGAAAAAGAAAACGGTGGTTTCGATACGATGCTTCGCATCACTCAACCACCGTTTTATACAAATACCGAACCCCGGTGGTTGAGTAGTCCGAAGGACATATCGAAACTACCGGGGTGTTTTTTTAGTAATTTTGAGCTTCAATCTGGAAATAAGCCTGTGGGTGGGCACATACCGGGCAAACCTTTGGAGCTTCCTTTCCAATTACAATGTGACCGCAGTTGCGGCACTGCCAGATAGCATCGCCATCGCTTGAGAATACAAGCTTATCTTCAATGTTCTTAAGAAGCTTGCGATAGCGCTCTTCGTGATGCTTTTCGATAGCAGCAACACCTTCAAAAAGCTTTGCAATATATTCAAAACCTTCTTCGCGGGCAGTCTTAGCAAAACCGTCGTACATATCTGTCCATTCGTAGTTTTCACCATCTGCGGCAGCCTTAAGGTTTTCTTCTGTTGTACCTACGCCGCCGTTCAAGAGCTTGTACCACATTTTAGCGTGCTCTTTTTCGTTATCAGCTGTTTCAAGGAAGATTGCGGCAATCTGCTCGTAGCCTTCTTTCTTTGCCTGACTTGCAAAATAAGTGTACTTATTGCGTGCCTGTGATTCACCTGCAAAAGCTGTCTGCAGGTTCTTTTCGGTCTGTGTTCCTTTGATATCCATAGTTTTTGCTCCTATATAAATAATATTACTAAAAATATAATCCAGAAAACGGTTATTGTAAATGAAAATTCTTGTTATATAAAAGAATCTCAACGGGCTAGGGCATGGAGCGGTGGCGAAGCCAGCGACCGCAGGGGCGGCGGCCGAAGGCCGGCGCAACCGAGGACGCCGAGGGTTACCGAGCCGCGGAACGCCCGACCGGCTGGCGGAACGAAGTGGAGCCAGCCGGAAGCCCCAAAACATGTAAAAGCACTTGAAAACTGATTTATAATGTTTTACCATATAATATAGAGAGGAAACTTATGAAAACTATTGGAATCAAACTGGCAGACGGGTCTTTTTATCCGGTTTTAGAGGATAACAAACCTTCAGAGAAAAAACTCGAGCTCACAACAGCCCATAACAATCAGACAAAGGTTATGGTTGATTTGTACCGTTCAGCAACCTGCTCAATGGACGATGCTGAATATGTTGATTCCCTTCAAATCGAAAATCTTAATGCACGCCCGAACGGCGAAGCAGATATCAGTTTTTCAGTTTCCCTCGACGAAGATAATCAGCTTTCTGCAAAAATCGTAGACAGCGAAACCGGTAACGAAAGCAATACCGAAATTACACTTGTTTCCCGAACTCTCGAAGAACGCCTTGTTACAGACGAATATGGCATTAATGATTCTAAGGAAGATAAGAGTGATAAGAGTGGAGTTGCCGCTGTTGCCGCAGGAGCTCTGGCTGCGGGAGGTTTACTTGCCGCTGCCGCCGCAATGAGAGACAAGCAGGATCCTGATTCTGAAAATGAAATTGAAGTAGAAGAAGAGCCTGTTGTTGATGATACTATAGACGAAGAAGTTCCTTTTGGTGATGAAACTTTCGTGGACGAACCGATAGTTGAAGATGAAGTTACCGAAGAAGCTGGTGATGACTTTGCCGAAAGCGGAGACCTCAGTGATGGTGCCGAAAATATCGAAAGCAGCGAAGCTGACGCTATGGATGAAATCACCGAATCCGACGCTCTGCCAGATATGGATTTTGATATTCCTGAAGAAAGCACTGAAGGTGAGGAAATTGCCGCATCTGACGAAATCAATGAAGACGATCTCTTTACTTCAGAAGAAACAGTCACATCAGATGAAACAATTGCTTCAGACGAGACAATTGCTTCAGACGAGACATTCTCTTCAGATGAAACAATCAGTGCAGAAGACAGCATCGAAGATGACACTTCATCAGATACTCTTCCTGATATGGACTTTGACCTCCCTGACGATACAACAGAAACATCAGAAATTGAAAATCCGGAAATGCCTGATGACTTCTTTAATACAGACGATCTTGATAACACAGAAAATAACGAGGACATTATGAACGACTCAAGCTTTGATTCAGATTCTCCTGCTGCCGGCGGACTTAGTTTTGACGGTCTTTACGACGAGGAAACTGAACGCGGAACTCCAGCTCAGACAGAAGCAGATGAGGTTAAGAAAAAGACCAAGGTTCCTGTTATTATCTGCATAATCTGCGCAATTATCTGTATTATTGCAACCCTTTTGATTTTATTTATAATTCCTTCAAAATATAATCTCATTACAAAAAAGCATGCCAAAGACAAGGGCACTACAGTTGCAATTGAGCAGCCGGCTCCAGAACCAGAGCCAGCTCCTGCCCCTGAGCCGGAGCCAGCCGTTCCAGAGGCAAAGGAAGATGAAATTGTAATCATTGAAAAAGCCGAAGAAGTTGTTCCAAAGCAGCCTCCGGTAGCAGAAGAAAAACCAAAGAATATCACTTACAAGATCAAGTGGGGCGATACTCTTTGGGATATTGCCGATACCTACTATAAAAACCCATGGCGCTACAAGTATATTGCACGCTACAACGGCATCAAGAATCCTGATTATATTATTTCTGGAACAAAGATAATTATTCCGGCCGAGTAGGAATCAAATGCGTCCTACTGAGCTCCCACGCTGTCTGCCGGAATTACGTCGCCTCACAATTTATTTTCTTGCCTCTTTTCTATTAATCAGCGCAGTTTCCTGCAAGGCCGCGCCCCAAAGCGAAGGTCAGAAAAAATTCGGCGATGACGCAGATTATTTTATAGGCCTCCGCCTTCTGCAGGAGGGCAATGAAAACGCCGCCCGCGAAAAATTCAAATACTGCATAAAAAAAGGAAGCCGCTGGTGCGCGCAGCGAAGCGCCGAGGCCCTCTGCACTATTGGAAACATTCAGGAAAAAAATGCGGCCGCCGAAAATCTTTTAAAACAGTTCCCGGGAGACGAAGCCCTCTTAATTGCCGCCCGACAGTTTGCCGCCTCGGGAGAAGTAAACAAGCTCATCTATTATACTTCGGACCTCGATTTTTCTACTGCCAAAAATGAATTGATTCGTATGCGGCTGGAAGCAATGGGGCGTCGCGGTGATTCTGCCTATGAAGAAGAAGTTTACCGCTGGTTCACCCAATGCCAGATTTCAACCGACCACTACCAGTTTTACCGCGACTTTTACAAACACCCGGACTTTGAAGGCGCTTATGAAAATCCGGAATCTGAAACTGCAAAGAACCTTAAATATAGTCCCCAGCAGTTCGCCATTAATTACAGAATCGAATCATACAAACGAAATTATTCCTATACAACCCGTATCTCCCCGCAGCTCGCAGAATATTTTACAGACGGAAGCCTGCAGCCTGCCCCTCAGCTGATTTCTGACTTTGGAAAAAATTATCTGTACGGCAGTATGGAATTTGCCAAAAATGCCGCCTGGTTCAGCAAGCTGGCAGAACAGTTTAAGGAAACTCCTGCCGAGTACTATTTCTGGTTTTACGCCGGCCGCTATTATGAAAAAGCCGGAATGTATTACCGCCAGAGCCGCCAGTGCTTTGAAGCCGCAATGACAGCGGCCGGTAACCCTTCTCAAAAAGACAACGCCCTCTGGTATCTGCTTAATACTTCGCTTAATTTTTCCATGGACTCCATCATCAGCTCTATTGGAGAATATTCTCACGAATGGACAGACAGCGAATATTTTGAAGATTTTTTTGAACAGCTTGTTACTGCCCTGCTTGCCTCTGGCCGCTGGAACGAGTTTGGCAAAATCTACAAGGCTATAGACGGCTATGCTTCCGACCTTACAACAGCCCAGTTTGCATATATTTATGGAAGACTGATTCAGGAGGGACTTGCCGAAGGAACTTCCGAAGAAGCCCAGGCCGCTTTCCGCCGCGCCTGCCACGGAGGAAGTTCAGTCTACTACAAAACTCTGGCCGCCTACCGTCTGGGGCTCGGGAAAGATCCTCTTGAACTGCAGAAAATTCTTTGTGCGCCTACCGGTGCCAGAGAAACTTCGAGCAGCGCTGGCAGCGTTGAAGCCAGCCCAGAAATCGACACTGCTCTTGAAAATCTTCTTCTTGGCTATGCCTTTTTCGGCTTCCCGGAAATGATTTATCCTGAATGGCAGAAAAATCAGGGACAAAACCTTTCTACAGAAACCAACTTTTATCTTGCAGATTTTCTTGCAAAATGTGCCGACTCCCTGCCGGCAAATGAAAAACAGGAAAGCGACTATTACGTACAGTCTCTGCGTATAGCGGCCCGCGCCCAGCGCAATTCCCCGACCAGAATTACCCGCGAGCAGCTCGCCCTTGTTTTCCCAACTTATTACAGCGACTTTGTTACAAAATACTGCGAAGAATACAAAATCAGCAAATCCATGGTTTATGCCCTGATTCGCAGTGAAAGTTTTTTTGATGCCGATGTTATGAGCTCAGCCGGCGCAATTGGTCTCACTCAGCTTATGGAATTCACCGGCAGCGATATTGCCCGCCGTTTTAAGATGTCTGATTATTCTCTTACCGATCCCGAAACAAATATCCGCTTTGGAACCTGGTATCTGGCCAGCCTTATTTCCCGCTGCGAAGATTCTCCTATGCTGGGTTTCTTCTCTTACAATGCCGGAATTACCCGTGTACGCCGCTGGCTCCAGAGCTCCCTCACCGAATTCGGCAAGAAAAGCAACATGCCGCTGGACCTTTTCCTGGAAACAGTTCCTTTTGCCGAAACCCGCGAATATGGCCGCAAACTGATTTCTGCCACCATCGCCTACGACTGGCTGGACTCTCCTTCCCGCTTCAACCAGACAGTAGAAAGCCTTCTACAATAACCCGTCATCCTGAACGAACTCTGTCATCCTGAACCTGTTTCAGGATCTTTTTACCTTGCCCTAAGCACTTTTTTTCATTATCTTATATGCGTAAGGTGGTAAAAATGATTGAAGATCCAAAATTGCTTGAAACTGTAAAAGAAGCATTGGAAATGTTCCGTCCTCAGCTCCAGGCAGACGGCGGAGATATGGAATTCGTTTGTATTGATGATGATTATAAGGTTCATCTTAATCTTACAGGCGCTTGCGGCGGCTGTCCTATGGCTGTAATGACTCTTAAAATGGGTATTGAACGCTATCTGATTGATGCCTGCCCTGAAATCAAAGAAGTTGTACAGGACAACGCACAAAACCTCGACGAAATGGGAATGGGATTCTAATGAAAATTGAAAACGATAAATGGGTTGAAATCCATTACACTCTTAAAAATGATGCCGGCGAACAGCTCGATTCCTCTGTAGGAAAAGAGCCTTTAGGTTATGTTCACGGCCGCGGCTATTTAATTGCTGGTCTTGAAAATCTTCTTGCCGGTCACGAGCCTGGCGACAAGTTTTCTGCTCACATTGAGCCAAAAGACGGCTATGGTGAATATGATGAAAAGCTGATTGTTGAACTTACCCGCGACAAGTTCGAGTTCGACGGAGAAATCCAGGTTGGCATGCCTTTCCAGGTAATGACTCCTTCTGGACTTTCTATTGTTCATGTTACTAAGGTCGAAGGTGATAAGATTACAATCGACGGAAATCATGAGCTGGCAGGCAAAGCACTTAATTTTGATATTGAAGTTGTAAATGTCCGTGATGCTACAGAAGAAGAGCTTTCACCAACAAGCGGCTGCGGCGGTGGTTGTGGTGGCTGCGGAGGCTGTGGCGGTGGAGATTGCGGCGACTGCGGTGGCTGTCAATGATTGTCATCCCGAACTTGATTCGGGATCTATTTCAATGCGCCGAGAAGGGTCTTAAAGTTCTCTTCTACCGGCGCATTTTTTATGTCTACAATAACATCAGCCAGATGTTCATACTGCTGGTAACGGTCTTCAAATTTTTTTGTAAGAATATCTTTTATCTGATCAAGCGATTTCGGATTCTGGTCTAAAGCATAAGCCGGTGCATTCTTAAAGGTTCCTTCTTCTGTTTCTTCAATCTTATCCATAATGCGTTTTACAGAATGCTTAATATCCAGTCGGAGAAAAACAAAGGTTCCGCATTCCCTCAGAGCCTGAAGAGCCGGCGGATTATCACAAATACCGCCTCCGGTTGCAATTACAAGCTTATCCTCCGGATTTTCATCAATTATTTTAATGCAGGCTTCCTCTTCTGCCAGAATAAATTCTGTAACACCCTTTGTTTTATACAAAGTTCTGGCATCCATACCACGCAGGCGGGCTATTTCATCATCAGTATCAAAAAAATCAAAACCAAGCTTCTGTGCAAGAAGCCTGCCCTGAGTCGTTTTTCCACAATGTTTACAGCCCATAAGGACAAGGGATTTATTCTTTCCTTCGCTCATATTTTTATTATAACATATGAATTGTAAAATTCTAGTGATTCATATATACTTCCCTCAGGAGGCTAAAGCACATTATGGGCATTGTTTTATGTTTTCTTCCTTTGATTCTCATAATTCTTCTGTTTACCCTGGCCTTTAAGCTTAAGCTGACTCATCAACTGATTGCTGTTCTTCTTGGCCTCGCCGCAGTCCTCCCAATCTCCTTTATCCAGTATTTTATCCCGGATTTTTCAAGTCTCTTCAATTCTCCGATTCTTTTTTCCCTGCTCCAGTCTCTTGTAATCTACGGATTAATTGAAGAAGCCTTTAAAGCCCTGCTTTTACTGCCCCTGCCTCATAAGCTTTATGATGAAAACAATAATCTCCGCGACTTCCTCCTGCTTTCTTTTGTAATGGGTCTTTCTCTGGGCTGCTTTGAATCTGTTGTATATTACTTTGACCACCTTCAGATTGCCAACAGCAAGGGCGCAACCCTCCTCTACGGCCAGATTGCGGTACGCATTTTTACTTCAGATATCATTCATATGACGTGTACAGGTCTCTGCGGAATGTTCATTTACAGCTGCCGCCATAAGCCTGCTAAGACTTCTCTTCTTATTACTGCAGTAACTCTTCATGGCATTTATGATTTCTTTGCTGGCTTCTCGACTGCAAGCAACCTGCGCTGGTTTTCAATCGCAGTTGTCCTGATGGCCATTGCAGAATGTCGCATTAAGTACACTTCTCTGCAAAATAATGAAGAAGGCCGTAAATAACCGCTAAATATGCGCAAATTTCGCAAAATTTCCTAAAAAAATAAGACTTTTTCCACACCTTCTATTGACATTCCCCTCCAACTCACCTATAATACCCAAACAATACGACGCGGGGTAGAGCAGTTGGCAGCTCGTCGGGCTCATAACCCGGAGGCCGCAGGTTCGAGTCCTGCCCCCGCTATACTGCTAAATCCTTATGTTATAAGGAAATAGCACACTACTAAACCCAATCAAGTAGGGCTTAGCGTGAGAAAAATCACTAGTTTTACGTAACGATTTTACGTAAAAAGACTTCAAGTCTGATAAGGTGGTGCTCATGGCTAAGCCCTATTTAATTTATAAGACATCTAATGGTGTCTACTACGCAGAATTACTTCTGCCAGACGGAACCCATGCAAACAAGAAAAGTACAGGCTGTAGAAATCGTGCCGAAGCTGAAAAGATTGTAATGGGCTGGGTTGTTAACGGTAACATTCCTTCGCGTATCAACGGAAAACAAAATCACAAAACAAACGTTGACAAAATCACTTTCTTCAACAATCTCAGAAACTATGATTTCACATCAGAAGAAGTATTAAAGATTGTTCAGACGCTTCAAGACAGAAACTTATTGCAGTCTTATGTTCTGCCAAATACTCCACAAAGTCAGTCTATCGAAAACTACCTTGAAGACTTCTGGAATTATGATAAGTCTCCTTACGTCCGCGAGAAGAAACTCCGAGGACAATCTATTCACAAAGATTATTGTGTAGCTTTAATGACTCGTCTTCGAACTTATTGGTTCCCTCTTCTTGAAGGAAAATCTGTTGGAGAAATTACACGTGATGATATTTATCAAATCTTCACAGATGAATCAGTTTCTCAACTTGCACCAAAGACAATCAATTCAATCGTAAGTGCAATTACAATCCCACGGAAATGGGCATACTTTCACGGACTTACAAACAACAATTGTTACGATGGAATTCTCAAATGTTCTGCTAAATCTAAAAAGCGAGAAGTTCTTACATTGGAGCAGGCGATGTCTGTGTTCTGTACAGAATGGGAAAATGATACTGCTCGTCTTGCAAACATGCTCGCCTTTTATACAGGAATGCGTCAGGGAGAAATAGCTGCCCTCCGAATGGAAGATATCGGAACAGACAGAATCTATATCCGTCACTCCTGGTCAAAGTATGAGGGTTTGAAAGAAACAAAAACTAACGAATGCCGTGAGATAAAAATTCCTCCACAGCTTCGTGATATGCTACTTGTTCAAGCAAGCATGAATCCTCATGGCGAAGGAATTAAAGGTTTTGTATTCTATGGCTTGAATACTGAACATCCTACTGATCCAAAGAACTGGCTTAAATATCTTCACAGAGCATTGAAGAATATCGGCTATTCAAATCCTAAAGAAATCTGTTTCCACTCATGGCGTCACTTATGGTGCAGTCGTGTATGCGATTTAATTTCTGACAAGCGAGTTGTTATGACAGGCTCAGGACACAAAACAGAATTCATGCTGGACCATTACGCAGAACATCTTGAAACAGAGCATGCTTTGGAAACTCTTGAAAAGGCACAGGAAAAGATTTTCCTTCCAATCTTAAAACAGGCAGAAAGTGTGAATGATGTTGATGTTCAGATTATTGAGTCCTCTGAGGAAATTGCATAATATAACTTGACACGTTACACGTTACAGGAGTAAAATTAATTATGATTAAATCATGGAGACATAAAGGTCTAAAAGATTTTTTCGAAACAGGAAGTAAAGCTGGAATTATTCCAGAACACGCTTCTAAACTTGGACGAATCCTTGACCGTCTTGATGCAAGTATAAATCCTCAGGATATGAACTTACCTGGATATAGACTGCATCAATTACAAGGACAGGAAAAAGAAATGTGGTCCGTTACAGTGAATGGAAACTGGCGCGTGACTTTTTACTTTGAAGGACAAGATGCAATTCTTGTTGACTATCAAGATTATCACTAGGAGGACATTATGACTAGAAAACCAACACATCCCGGCGAAGTATTCTTAAAAGATGTTCTTGAACCACTTGGAATAAATATCACTGATGCTGCAGAAATGCTAGGCGTTACAAGAAAGACTCTCTCTGAATTTGTAAATGAGAAATCTGCTTTAAGTCCAGAAATGGCAATTAGAATTGCAAAGGCCACAAAGACAAGTCCTGAAAGCTGGATGGCTATGCAGATGAAACTTACATTATGGCTTGCTATGCAGCATGAACCTGTAAATGTAAAAGTTGCTTGTTTGGCGTAAAAAATTCCAAAAGGCTTTCAAATATATTTTTAGAGTGCTTGAAAGCCTCTTGAATCTTATCGAATTGTATAACATAATTGAATAATAAGTTTGTATATTTACAAACTTAAAAATATTATATTAAGGAGGCTGCGACCAAAAAAACTAATTCTTTTTTTTAAAAGAAATAATGCAATACTTAAAGATAAATTACAATATTGCATTACAGTAGAATCTGTCATAGAACAGATTAATGAACTTTTAATTGTATTCAAAAGAAATCAACTCGAATACATTCGTCACCTTTTTTCTGAAATTCTAAAAAACTGTATTTTTATCAGTTATTTCCCACAAAATACCAAACATCTCTTAAAACCTAAGTAATTCATAATAAATCCATATGAAAGTTCGTTGAACTTTATTTACTTACCTATTGAGTTTACATTTCGCTCAAACTTATAACCTGGAGAATTATTATGAATAAAAAAACAACCTTAAAAACAGAAATTCAGATAGATAAAAATTTACTTCTGACACGCGATGATTTAGTTACTTTGCTCCATTGTGGAATCTCAAGCCTTGACAGTTCGGAAATATATGCTTCTATTCCTCGAATTAAAATTGGACGTCATACTTTATTCCTAAAAACAGATGTTATGAATTTCATTCTTGAACATCGCATAGGAGGTGAAAATGAATGAAGATGTTTTCGCTGAAATAAAAAAAGATGTTGAACGTAAAGGTATTTACTTCGGAGAAATAATCATTTCCTGTACATACCATGATTCAAGGATTGTTTCATATAGCATTACAACAACAGAACGAAGAAACTGTAATAAAAAAGCAAAATCTGTAGTTTGTAATTGCGTGGAAAAATAGGAAGTGTTCCATGATAAATAAACCGTCTAATGCTCCAAAATATGGAGGAAGCATAACTATTCAAGACTGGATGGTAAGGCTTTACCAATTACAAGGTGATAATCTTGTGATTTACGCAATAATTCATTCGTTCTCAAAAGATGGAGAAAGTGTTTTTAGAGGTAGCATTAAATATCTGTCCTTTTGGACAGGTAAAACTAAACCAACAGTTCTCAAATCTCTAAAATACTTGCTTGGTCGAAAACTAATATATAAAAGAGAAATCCATTACACAAGAATAAATCAGCAAAGGCATTATTGTGAATACTGGACTATCTTTTCTCGATTAGACATTTCCGAACAGAAGAAACTATTACGCTCCATCATGTAATCGGAAGTTATCCACAACAGGTAAAAATACTTTACCTGTTGTTTTGAGTTTTTATCCACAAGAGGTAAAAAACTTTTCCACAACAGGTATAGAAATTGATTAATAACTGGTTAATTTTTTTTACCCAATATTAACAATAGGTATTTAAAAAAGATAGTTGAACAACGCCGCCTGTATTCGTGGATAACTTAATTAAAAGCTTAATTAAGGAATTTATATGTTATTAAAAACCAATATCAACAATTCTATAAAAACATTGAAACATAATATTCAAAGTAAATTTGGCTCTGAACAAATAAAAATGGTTGAAATAAACAAACTTAAGTTTGATAAAGATTTCAAAGAATTATTTGCTCAGAAACCTGATAAAGTTGAACGGATTTATCAGGATATGCTGACAAGAGGATTTGATAAATCACAACCAATTATTGCTACTAAAGAAGGCTATATACTTGATGGCAATTCCAGATATATGGCAGCCGTAAAAGCGAAAATCAAATTTGTTCCTGTCGTCTACAAAGAGTTTGTGGATAAAACTGAAGCATTAAAATATGAACTTCATCTGCAACTAGATCGCAGGAATCTCAGTGATGGCGAAAGTTTAAGAATGTTCAGAAAACTTGAAGAGCTTAAGAATCAGACAAAACAAACAGGAGGAGCTACTTCTGATTTCACCGATTCAAAACTTTCTGAACAGTTAAAATGTTCTGAGAGACAAGTTCAAAAACTTAGGGAGTTAACCAAGCGAGCTGACAATGAAACATTAAGAAAAGTTGAAACAGGAGAATTGTCTATAAACAAAGCCTACGTAAAAATAAAAAGCTCAGATATTACAAAAGAACATAAAGTTGCAAAAAACAACAATGAGGAATTTTGCAAAGGTGTAAAATTTGCGTTAGATGAAATTTCAAAAGGGAAGTCTTCTGAAGAGATTATTTCAGCATTACAGGAGATGCCTTATGGAAAATAATGAAAACTGGCTAGGATACAAGGTTATGTGTCACTGCCGACCAAATATTCAGCGAGCTCATAACTTACGGAATCCCAAAATAGTATCTAGTGAGAAACATATTGACCCTACCCGATTACATGAAACTATATTAGATATGGGAACTCTTGAAGAGGCTTATCATAAAATCTTTGATAAAGCTGTTGTAGATTATAATGCAAAGCAAAAACGCAAAGATAGAAGAATTAATAATTATCTTGAATCAATTTTGAATGATAAGCGTAAAGGAAAACACAAGAACTTAAAAGCTGATGGTAGCCGTAAGCCAGCCTATGAAATGATTATTCAAATAGGTAACAGAGATAATTGTCCAGAT
>JAEEGJ010012709.1_pt1 | contig 20724 bp, 10 predicted proteins | sample 8958761 | NCBI WGS metagenome assembly JAEEGJ01 (sample SAMN16246546, study PRJNA631951) | gut metagenome | biome: gut microbiome; feature: rumen; material: RS-attached | host: Bos | place: Iran: Karaj | collected 2018-10
AAGTTTATAATAATTCAATATAAAAGAAATAAAAAATAAATTTGATTTATAAATAAATAAATAAATAAATTCCTTAAAAATCTTTTACTATAATATATATAAATAATAAATAAAAGTATAACGATTTATAAATTAAAAAATGGGAAATTCTGCATTAAAATCAAAATCAAAGAAACCAGGAGTATCATTTGGATTAACATCAAATTTAAGTAAAAAAGAGTTAACAAGTCATTCAAGTGCATTAAAATTAGGAAAAAGAAATTCAAAATCAATGACAAAAATAAACTCAACTAATTCAATGGGAAGTAAAAAGCTTCTTCCTCCTTCACCAACAAATTCATCTTATGAAAATTTAAATATAAATAAATTAAAAGTTCAAACAAATTTAAAAAATGAAAAAGAAGATTCTCAAATAATATTTAATTCTTTAAAAAATCATCATTTATTTCATTATGTTGAGAATGAAAATATTAAAAAATTAATGAATAAATTAATTAAATGTGAAGCAGAGAAAAATATTACAATTTATGAAAAAGATGTAAATGAAGGAGAATATTTTTTTATTCTTACTAAAGGAAAAATGCATTATAATGCAAGTATTTCAGAAAAAATTAAAGAATTTCAAGATTTGAGTGTTAATCCAGGAAATTGTTTTGGTGATTATGAAATTGTGAATGATATAAGTAGATTATGTGATGTTATCACTGATGAAAAATCTACTTTTTATGCTTTGAAAAAAAATGATTTAATGGAAGTTTTAAAAAATGTTAGAAAAAAAAATATTAATAAAATCACTAAATTTGTTGAAGAAAATTACCCATTTTTAAATTCATTTCCTGAAGCAAAGAAATTTTTAATTAATGATTCAATTACTATTTATAATTATAAAAAAGCAAGTTCTTTAGTTTCATGTCCATTTGATGAAATGATTAATAATAATATTTTTTTGATTGTTAATGGAGAAGTTGATACAATTTATAAACATGAAGCTGCAAAATGTTTAAGAAAAGGAGATATAATAGGACATAGAGAATTAATATTAAATGATAATTATTTAAGAAATATTTATTTATCTACTAAATCTGATGATGTTGAGCTATATTCTATCTCTTATAATAGTATCATCTCCTTTTTAAAAGAAGGTTTTTTTGTCAATGATGTTACTTTTTTTGTTTTTTGTTTGTGTTGGAAAAAATCAGAATTTTTATTTGATATTGATGTTAACACTTTATATAAAATATTTCCTAATTTTAAAATTGAAAGTTATGGTCCAAATGATATTATATTCAAAAAAGGTGAATGCTTATCAGAACAAAATATAATAATATTAGAAGGTAATATTTTTTTAAGGGGTCAAGAAAATTATGAAGCAGTTAGAAATGAAATATTATATGAAAAAGAATTAGTTTTTAATGCAAATACTGTTTTACTTGTCAATGATTTAATTGCTTATCCTGAAGCTCTTTTATTAACATGTCCAAGAGAAAAAATTAGAAGTACATGAGGAGGAAAATGTTTAAGTGAAATTGTAAGTTCAAATTCAAAAAAGAAAGCCCTTCAATTAATTGTTGTTGATTTATTGAAAAAAGTTAATTGTTTCAATTATTCAAAAATAAAAGTAAAAGAATTAGAAGAATATTTATCTTTAGAAAAATATGAAAGTAAAGTCCCAATAATAAACCAAGGTTCAAAAGATTTGAGTAAAATATATATGATAAAAAGTGGATATGTTGATATATATATCAATCATAACTATATTAGAACTTTATCAATGGGTAGTCCTTTTGGTTTTAAGTCTATATTATCAGGAAGTAAAGCTAGAACTGCTTCTGTTATTGCTAATTCTCCTGTTGAAGTTTATTCTATTGATTTTAAGGCTTTTGATAAATATGTTTTAAAAGAAAACCCAACTATTATATCTTTCTTAAAAAATAAAATAAATCTAGAAGACGATTCTATTGAATTAGAAGATTTAGAAAATATTAGATTATTAGGTAAAGGAAGTTTTGGTTTTGTTTGTTTAGTTCGTTCAAAAAAAACAAAAGCATTATATGCAATTAAATCAATTCCCTTGAAAAAAATAATGGAATTAGATATGTATGAAGGTATAACAAATGAAAAAAATGCATTAAGAATGTTAGATCATAATTTCATATTAAAGCAAGTAAAAACATTGAAAAATTCTCAAAACATATTTTTTCTAAATGAATATATAAAGGGTAAAACTTTGAATAAAATAATAAAAGAAATTGGAATGTTAAATAAATCTCAAGCTCAATTTTATGCAGGATCAATATTATTAGCAATAGAATATATGCATTCAAACAATTTAATTCACAGAGATATAAAGCCAGAAAATATTATGGTAGGAGAGACAGGATACATAAAATTAATAGATTTTGGAACTGTTAAAGAAACAATTTCTTCAGATGGAACAACACATACAACAATAGGAACTCCTCATTATATGGCACCTGAAGTTATTAGAGGTGATTCTTATAATAGAAATGTTGATTATTGGTCTATTGGAGTATGTATTTATGAATTTATTTGTGGAAGAACTCCTTTTGCTCCTGATGTTAAAGATCCTGTTGAAATTTATAAAGCCGTTCAAAATGATAAAGTCACTTTTCCTAATTTTGTCAAAGATAAAGATTTTATTAGTTTAATTAATTCTATGTTAGAAAAAGATATAAGTAAAAGAAAATTCGGAATTGAAATTAAAGATATGAATTGGTTTAGTGATTTCGATTTTAATAGTTTATATGAAATGAATACTCAAGTTCCTACAAAACCTATAATGAGTGATAGTGAGGATAAAGTAAGTAAATCTGATTATTTGTCAGAATTGAAAAATTTATATAATAAATATTCTAAAGTTAAAGAAAAAGAAAAAGAAAAAGCTATATTAACTGATGCCCAAAAACAAAAAGGTGAAGAATGGTTAAAAAATTTTTAAACAATTTGATTGTTATAATATTATTAGACTTAGAGAATGTATTATGTTCTTTAATGATATTATTTATAAATAAGAAAAAAGTTACTTAATTTTAATAATTTAATATTTATTTTTAAATGTGTTATATAAATTTATATTCAAAAACATATTTAATAATTATGAGTATAAAAAAATAATTAAAAATTTAATGAAACTGGGAAATGTGTCACAATCAATAGTTCCAGTGCCAAATTTTTTTTTAGATAAATCTGAAAAGAATTTAGAAACTTTTAAAATTAGTAATAAAAAATCAAGTTACTATCGTGATAGAGATTTATTTCAAAAAATAAATGATTTAAATTTAAATCATAATCAACGTTCATCAAAAAGAAAATCAGAAGAAGAAAACAAAGAAAAATACATTCCAATTTATAACAGAACATTTTACCCAAATAATGCAAATTTAAAAAACACATATTTTCCAAATATTATAGATTCTTCAAAAACAAAAACAATATATCCTGAAAGTGGTTATCAACAATTTGTAGATTACAAAAACAAAACAAATTACAATAAATTTTTTAATCCAGATTTAAGAGAACAAATAATGCATGATACAAAGAATTTAATTGATAGAATAAATGCAAATTACCAAATAAATAAATGGGATGATTTTGATCATAGAACAACATTTAATAGATTTTATCAAACTGCATATTCACCAATAACTGATGTTATTAATACTGATGGAGATATTAAAGAAGAATTTAGTAATACTTTAAGAGATAAAGCTATTTCTCTCAAAACTATTAATTCTAGAACAAAAAGTGCTTTAAATAATTTAATGGATAAAAAACAAATGAAAGAAGAATTAGAAAAAAAAATAAAAATTGAATTATCGAATAAAAGTAAAGAACAATTTCTTGATGAGATGTTAGAAACTAATAAAACAAATTTACTTAATTTACAATATAATAATGATGAACCTTTTGAATATAATATAAAAGATAAGAAATTTATAAAAGATAATGAATATATAACAAAAGGAATTAATAAAACAGAATTATATAAAGATTTTCCATCAAAAACAAGAATGGAATATGATAAAAAACTGATTAATCCAAGAAAGAAATTAAATAAAATGATTAATGAAAATTTATTAGTTCAAAAAGGAAAATATAATTATAATGAAAGAGAATTATATAATTGCCAAAATGAAATGTGGATAAGACCTTTACATAAAGATGCTTATTTTGTTTCAAAATAAAAGAACAAGAAAAAAACAAAAAAAATAAATAAAATCAATCTTTTTTAAAATTTAAAAAAAATATATTAAAATTAAATAACATTAAATATATTTTTTATATTAAAAAAAAAAAAATAGCCTTTATTCTCCTAACCTTAATTTTTTAGGGGCTTTATTTTGATTTTTTTTATCACCTTGATTGGCTTTATAAATATTATCCAATAATTCTTCAGCAACTTTTTCAGAATATTTTTTTAAATCTTCTAATCTAAAATCATCTTTATGTTCAGTTTTAATTTTTTCCATAGTTTTAATTTTTCCCATATCCATATTAGCAAAAGCCATTTTCATATTATCATTAACTTGTTGTGGATTTAAAGTAGGCTTTGGTTCATTAAAATCTAAATTTTCATCTGCATTGAAATTATATTCATATTCTAAAACTTTTTGATTAAATTTTAATTTCTTTTCTATCAAAGCTAAAATTCTTAAAACATTATTTTCTTCCACCCCATCTTTAAAATCTAATTCTTCTTCTTCTGTTAATTTCTTATCACAATTTAAAGTTTTAAAAAGAGAAGAAATATTAGTTTTAATTTGTTTAAACTGTTCACAATGATATTTATATTCATTTTCATATTGTTCTTGCTTTTGAAGTAATTTCTGTGTTTTTGTTTTTAATTCACTAATTAAAGTATATTTCTCAATTCCTTGTTGACTATTTTTATCTTTTTTAAATGAATTTATTTCTTGTTCAATATCTTTTATTTCAGCATCTAATTGTTTTGCTTCTGAACTTATTCTAGATATAGTTTGAAATAAATCATAATTTTTTTGTACATTCTTTTTAAATTGTTCACAGAATTGACCTACATCTTCTTGTTCTGTAAATTCTGCTAATTTCTCAAATTTATATTTTAAATTTTGATGTCTCTCATTTAAATTTTCTTGTTGTTGTTCATATTGTTCTGATTTTATTTTTTTTTGAAAATTTTTAGCAAGAATATTATTCTCATCATTATCTTTACTATCTTTTTTCTCTTGGGTTTTTTTCCTTGAATTTCTTATATTTAAATCATTTGCAATTCCACTTAAAATATTTGTATATTCAGTTTCTTTTTTTATCATTTGTGCTTTTAAATTTTCAAAATTTTCTTGATTCATATCTCTTTGTTCATAATTATCATATGCATCTTCTAAATTCTTTGATATTTCCTTTCTTACTTTTTCTAATTCTTTCTCTAATTTTTTATATATATTTTCAAAGAAATATCTTTCTTTTCTTAATTTATCAATTTCAGCTCTTAATTTCTTATCATATTCAATTGAATCATTAAATTTTTGATTAGCTTTATCTAATCTATTTTCTAATATTCTAATGTGTTTCTGATATCTTTCTTGTAAAGCTTGTGTTGCATTCAATCCTCCCATTTCACTTTTAATTGTTAAAAAATCATTATGAATTTCAGCTATTTTATCATCATATGATTTTTTTTCTTCCACTTCTTGTAAAATCTTATTTTTTAATGTTTCTACTTTCGAATCTGATTGATTCACATGTGAACTTATTTGTTGTTTATCTTCTAATTTCTGCTTTTCTACCATTAATTTAGCTATTTTTTCCTGAAGCAAATCTATTGTTTTCTTTTCCTTTTTTATCTGAGAATGTAATTGTTTACTTATTTTTTTATGATGTTGCATATGATTTCTTATTAACATTTGAGTATCTTGAATTGTATTTTTTATATTTTCTTCATTTTCCATTTCTATCATTTGATTATTATATAATTATTATAACTTATTTTAAATAAATAAATTCATATAAGAAATGTTGTTGACACATAATATATATAAAAATTTTCTTGATTCTCTTATTATTCCCCCTGAAAAAAGAAGTGAAGAAGATATTGAAAGAATGCTCCCTTATATTAATACTTTAACTTCTTTTATTAATAGTTTAAGACAAGCAAATTTAAAAAGTTATAATGATACTCTTAGGGAAATATGTCAAAATATGACATTATGTTCAATACCCAAAGATAGATTTGTTGTTAAATATGGAGAAAAAGGAAATGTATTTTATATAATTTTAAATGGTTCTATTTCAATTATTATTGTAAAAAATAAAAATGGTTATTTATCAGAAGAAGAATATATAGAACATTTACTTCAATTAAGGAAAAATAAAGAAACTGAATTATTAAAAATGACACTAGTATTAAATCATAATGTATATAAAATTGAAGGTAATTTTGATGAATGGTTAAAAAATCAAGTAACTAAAAAAGATATTTATTCAAAGGAATTAATTAATCAAATGAAAACTACATTAGAATATATGAAATATAACATTGATTGTTTTCAAGATGGAGTAACAAATGAAAAATATTTACAATTTATTAACCCTTCTGATTTATATGAAACAAGTCAAAAAAATAGGAAAGAGGTCATTATTCCATATTATGAATTAATAAATACATTTAATACTGGACAAACTTTTGGTTATTTTGCTCTTGAAAATGAAAATCATAAAAGAACTGCAACTTTAATAACTTTAGAAAATTGTGATTTTGGAGTAATATCGAAAGAAATTTATTTTAAATTATTAAAAAATGTTAATGATATAATCAGAAGAAAATTTTATTCAACTGTTTATTCAATTCCAATATTTCAAGGAGTTACAAGAGCAACTTTTGAAAATTACTATTATAATTTTTTTGAATATATTGTTATGGCAAAAGGAATTTATTTATTACAAGAAGAACATATTTCAAATTATATTTATATTGTAGCTTCAGGAGAATATGAAATATCAATGAAAGGAAATATTATAGATATAAATAATATTTTAATCTTTCTAAAAGATTTAGCTGGAATGAGAAATAAGAATAATAAATTTAAAGAAGAAATTGAAAATGAAGAATTAGATTTAGTTAAAAAATATAAAACTAAATCTTTCATTGATGCAGTTGAAAAAAAAAATGAAATAAAATTAGGAATTATTAAAAATAAAGATGTTATAGGATTAAATGATTTAGTTAATTTAAAAACTAAAATATCATATTTTACAATTAAAAGTCTTACTCATGATTGTGATGTTTATAAAATTGAGAGAAATTTATATAAGAGAATGTATTTAAATTATGAAGGAGAAGATTATGTTCAAACTAAATTACCTTTTTTAATAGATAGACTTGAAACTTTTAAAAAATCAATTTATGAAAAAATAAATATTAGAGATAAAGAATTAATAAAAGATAATATGCATTTATTTATTAAAGTGAAAAAACCTGATAATGATTTTAATTTTTTTAATATTTGTGGAAATAATGATAAATTATTAGAAATGATTAAAGGAAGTAAACAAAGAAGATTTTTGAGAGGAGAAACTCATAGAAGAATACCTTTAATAAATAAAAGTTCAATAAATTTAAAATCAAAAAGATATACTAGTGATAATAGAGAAATCTCAAAAACTGAAGGAAATATTATAGTAGAAAATGTAAAATTACCAATTATTGAAAATGGTGTTTTCCCAAAAACAAAAATGAGAGAAATATTAAATAAAGAATTATATAGTGGATTGTTCAGAAATTATATTAATTTAGAAAAACAAAGTGAAATACAAACTAATAAATTAATGAGTGCTAAAAGTAGAAATAATTCTTCAAAAAAATTAATTCATTCTATTAATTTTTCATCGCCAAAAGGTGATGTAGGTATATTTGACCCTTTAATATTAGATAGATTTGATTTTTGTTATAAAAAAGCAATAAAAAATTTAATAAAAGAAATTAAAAAATAATGTATATATAAACCATATATTTTATATAAAAAAATAATTGATTTCAAATAAAAAATTTGTTATTTTTAAACTTCATAAATCAAATATTTAGAAAGAATCAACATTCTTATATCAAAAATATAAAAACTAACAAAATGAATTTTAGGAAAATAAATTTAATTCTTTAATTTGATATTTTCATATTAAAAATTACAATAAAAATTCATATTAGAAATTAAATATTTTAAATATGAAACAAATAATAAAAAAATAAAAAATAAAAGATGAGTAAACCATTATCAAAGCAAATTAATAATGGATTTGAAAGAGCATATAATCCTCATTTAAAGAAACAATCACGTAAAGGTCAAGTATATGAAGAAGAAAAAACAGAAAAACAACAATTTGGAGAAGAACGTGAGAAAATATCATCAATATTAATATCAAAAGAATACTTTGCAAAAGAGTTAATTAAAAATGGTTATATAGATTCATATATAGATTTTTTTTATTTAGGTTGGGGAAAAACTCCAAATTTAAAAAAACAATATGCAAACAGAAATAAAGAAGAAAATATAGAAAATGAAGAAAAAGAAGAAGAAGAAGAAGAAATAGATGAATTAGAAATAGATCAAAATATTCCAAGACATGAATATAATATTCAAACTTTAAATGCATTTTATGAAAAATTAACAACAGCAGAAAATGCATTAAGAGATGCAGAAATGGAAAAAAATTATGAGAAAAATAAATTAGCAATTGAACAATATAATTCAATTAGAAATGATACAATTCATGATCAAGGAGAACCATTAGAAGCAATTTACTTTAATCAAAAATGTATTGATATAAGTAAAAAATATAATTTAATTGAAATGCATATTACATCTTTAATTATGATGGGTGGTTGTTTTGATAAAATGTCAAATCCAAATGATATGAATATTTCGAAAAGTTTAAAAGAAGAAGCAAGAGATATTTTCACTCAAAATTTATCTGGTCAAAATTATACTTTAGAAGCTTCTATTTATAAAGCTTTGATTGAATTATATAATGAAATTGCTAATCAACAAGAACAAATGAAAAATTATTCCAAAGCAATTGATTTATTATATAAATTATTAGAAATTTTAGACTGTTTAAATGGTATTTCTGGAAATTTAAAAGAAGGAGGAATGGGAGAAAAGGAGAATGAAGATAAAAAAACAGAAACATATTTAAAAATATCAAATTTATATTATAGAATAAATGATTATGAACATACATTAGAAACTTTATCAAAAATAGCAGATATAAAATCAGATAGTGGAGATTCAACCCTGACAGTAAAATATAAAATTATAATATTATTTTTAGCCTTATCAAATTCAAGGATTATATCGTTATGCTCAAACATATGAAATGCAAGGAAATAATGAAAATGCTATTGCATATTTAGAACATATTGATAAAGCTTCTAATACTCAAACTACTGATGATACTATTTTAGCTAAGTCACTTCTTCATTTAGGAAGATTATATTTTAAAGCAGGAACTTTTGAATTAAGCCATAAATTTTTAAATAAGTTTTATAGAAAATCTAAAACTATTGAAACTAAGGAATTAATGGATATTGCTAGAGTTAATTTAGGAATGATTGAAGGAACTCAAGGAATGGAAGATTATATTGATAAAATTAAAAATAATAATTATGGGGAATTTTTGAAATATAAACTTGAATATAATAATCAATCTTAAATAATATTTTTTTTCTAGGTTTTAAATAAAATTAATTAAGAAGAAAAAAATAAAAAATTTTTTTTTCTCCCTTTGATTTAATATTTATAAATAACACATAATTTAAAATAATAAATAATAAAATAATAAATTCTATCACTTTATTCAATAAAAAATTTTAATATCCAAAAAAAAAAAAAACAAATAAAAAAAACCTCAATATAAAATTAAATAGTTTCTTCATTTTTTTTTTCTGTATCATCATTTTGATTTTTATCATCATTTTCAACAGTTTTATTGTTTTTTTCTTCTTCATTTTTCTGATTTTTTTTCAATCCATTTTTTTTATTTTTTCTATTTTTAGCAGTAATAGAACTTTTAGAGACCAAGATTCCAAATTCACTGAAAGGAAGATAAGAACCAGGACCAGGATAATTATCTTTAGATCCAGGATATTTAATTCTTCCAGATAAATAAGTATATCTATCATTAATATATCTACTATTATATTGTCTTCCCAAAGTACTAGGCATAGTATAACAAGGACCAGGAACTTTATTATCTCTAACTTTAAATCTATCATCATTTGGTGAACCAAAAGAAAAAACTCTCATATTTCTAATTTTACTCGAAGCATACTTACCTTCTTTATTAATATTAATGATTGGATTATATGTTCCAGGACCTGGCATTCCTTTCTGTCTTTTTACACTATAATCATAAGATTATTTCCTTTAAGAGCAAATTGAGGTCCTCCATTTCCAAATGTATATCTAGGTGCTATTCCATAATTTCCAGGACCAGGGACTTTCTTACCATAAGCTTGACCATTTATTCTTACTTCATTTCTTCCTGGTCCAAATCGAAATGAATGTCCTCTCATATGTGTTGGATAATCATCATAATCTCTTAATATTGAATAAAATCCTGCTGTTATACCCTTCTGACCTGGTTTCTTTGTAAAGTCACTTTTTGTTCCGTATCCTATCCCTGCTGTTCTGTTCATCTTTGTAGAAGGAAGAGTATAAAATGAATCTGTATTTCTTTTCATTTTAGGAAAACGCTCTTCTTTCCCAAATGAATACATTTGCTTTGATTGAGAATTGTTTATTGTCCAATCGTGGATTTGTTGTGGAGTATATAATGGAACTGACATATTATTTTATAATTTTATGGATTATTTATTTATTATATATTTTTTTGTTTATTTTTATGATTTTTGTTTTATATTTTTTTTTGATTTTAAAAAATCGATATAAATGATAAATAAAAATAATAAATCACTTTTTAATTTTTTTTATCATGAAATATTATAATCATGATTTCTTAAAATCCTAGAATTTTCCAATATAAAATTTGAATAAAAATAATTTATTAATCAAAAAAAAAAATAAATAAATAAATAATTTAATTAAATAATTCATTTAATAATATCCATGGTAAACCTTCGTCTTCAACGTCGTCTAAGTGCATCAATTTTAAAAGTAGGGGCAAAAAGAGTATGGATGGATCCAAATGAAGTGAATGAAATAGCAATAGCAAACTCACGTAAAGCAGTTCGTAAATTAATAAAAGACAACTTTATCTTCAAAAAAAAAATTTCAATGCATTCTCGTCAAAGAGCTCGTTTAAGAAAAGCAGAAGTACGTCAAGGGAGACATACAGGTTTAGGAAAAAGAAGAGGAGCAGCAGAAGCAAGAATGCCACAAAAAGTTTTATGGATTAGAAGACAAAGAACTTTGAGAAGATTACTTAAGAAATATAGAGAAAGTAAAAAAATTGATAAACATTTATATCATCAATTATATCTTGCTTGTAAAGCTAATCAATATAAAAGTAAAAAAAATTTAGCTGATGCTGTTGAAAAGATTATTTATAAAAAAGGTTTAGAACAAAAAACTGCTGCACAGAAAGCTGCTATAAAGGAAAGAAAAAATAAACAATAAATAAGTAAATAGGAAAAAAAAATGAAATTTTCTTATTTAAATTTAGTAATAAATTTTTTGAATTTTTAAATTCAAAATTAATAAAATTTAAAAACAAAAGATATTCTATTGGTGAAAAATAATTTTTTTAATTTTTATATTTTTCTAAACAATTAAAAAAATTAAATTAATCTCCAAAAAAGAATTATAAATTCAAATGAAAGACAGAAATAAATATATAAAATGAATTACTATATTTTAATAAAAAAAGTGAAATGAAGAAGAATTAAGAAAAATAAAAATGAATAAAAATAAAAAAAAATTATAAAAGTTTAAACATTAAAATTAATTATATTTATTTTCAAAATTTTTAATAATATCATTTTCATTTAAATCAGGTTTTGCTTGATAATCAACAGAAACCAGAGTAGCAATATTATCATTATCATTAATTCTTGCTTTTCTCCATTCAAAATAATCATTATCAATATATCTTTTACAATATCCTTCTTTTTTTTCAATAATATCATCACCATGAATACTCATTTCTTGTTTATTAAAAATAATTTTAATAATTCCTTTACTATTGTTTTTTAAAAATAAATTTGAATAAAAACTGTCTAAATAAAGAATTTTTTCATTTATATTAGTTTGTGTATTTACTACTTCACAAATATATAAAGAAGGATTTCTTAAAAATTCAACAGTAGAACTATGTTTATTTCTAATTATTTCAATTATTAAATCTTTAACACTATGAGATTTTCTAGGATGAAAATTAATATTATGTTCATCATTATCATTATATAAATTTTCAGGAAAATAAAATTCTTCTTTTCTTATATCATCTAATATTACTTCTATTTTTATATTTTCAAATTCTTCATCTTCTAAACCTTTTGATTGATGCATATATGAACAAGAAACTCTTAATAATTCACTTAAGAAAGGTAATTTAAAGAAAAGCTCTTTAAATTCTACAAAAGAAATTTCGTATTTTTCTGAAAAAGAATTATTTATTTCTAATTGATTACATTCATTACATAAAACAATATCTTGAATATTATCTTTATCATTTAAATTTATAATATAAGAATCACCTTCTTCTATTCTAAATTGATCATATGAGACAATTTTATAATAATGAATATATTGAATATTATCTCTTGAAATTACTAATGCAATTGTATCTAAATTTTTTTCTTTATATTTATATAAATTTCCACCATCTTTTATTATTGTTGAAAGAATTTTTTTCACAATTGATTGTGGAATTGATTTCATATTAAAATGATTAACAAAATAATTTATATAAGCATTAAATTGTGTATCTAAATTATCATATAAAATTTCTCCTTGAAAAGGAAGCCATCTTTCTTGATCATATATTAATTCTGTTATATTTTTTTGATAATTTGAATCATAAATTAAAGCATATTTTAAATTAAATAGTCTTTCATCTTTTATATAAAAATCTATCATTCTATCAACTTCATTTTTAGTAAAATAAATCATATATCTTTTATATAAAGCATAAATCATTTCTTTAACTTTAATAATTGAAATTTTATCATTATTAAATATTATATGATTTTTCATTTGCCCAATTGAAAATAATAAATATAATTTTTCACTGATTGTAAAAGAAGATTTATCAATTAAAGCAAAACAATATAAAATTTCTTCTAAAGAATTATTAGTTTCATTTAACCATTCCATTATTTTAGGAACAACATTTAAACTATCATTTTTTTTTTCATTATCATTATTTTCAATTTGTTCATCAAAACATTTAGATAATAATTCTTCTACTTTATTAGTAATTAATCTTTTAAATTCATCTCTGGAATCTTTCTTTAAAATTTTTTCATTTAAATTATTATATTGATCTGGATAAGTAGATATAATATTATATTTTAAATATAAATCACTTAATTTTTCATCATCTTTAAAAGGTAAATAACTAAGAAAAGTAGTTTTTAAATTATTTTCTTCTTGAATAAAGGAATATACTGTGTTAGTAAAATCTCTTCCAGAATTTATATAATAAGTTAATTCATTTTCAATATAATAATTATGTTTATATTCAGGAGAAGAAAAAAGTGCATTAAATAAAGAAATATCATCTGATGAAATAGATACCATTGAATATCTAAAAATATTTATTTCTATTATATATTTTTTTCTGTCGTCACCTAAAGATTCTAAAATAATTTTATCCATTTTCATTACTTCAAAATGAGAAATATTAAAAGAAAAATAACATATTGAATTATTATATTTTGTAGTAATAATAATATGTAAATAATGTGGGAATATTTTTGTAAAATATTCATTTGGAAATTGAGCATCAAAATATAAATCATTTATATTAATAATACTACAATCATCAGGATTCATTATAAGATTTTGTTCATCAAAAGAATTAATTTCATTTGTATTTATTATTTGATTATCTGAAAATGCAATATTAACTTTTAAATTATCTTTAATTTCACTATTAATATTTCCAAATAAAGGTTTAAATTTATTTATTCTAAATGAAATTCCATGATATTTTGAATCTGAATTATCAAATGAAGGAGTTCCATAGCCATATAATTTTCTTACATTTTCTAATTTACTTTCTAAATTATCAGAAAATGTTTTAATGAAAGTTAATGTATCATTTGGTATAATTTTTTGATATTCATTATCTTCAAATGGTTGTAAATATTTCCTATTTTCTTTTCTAATAGGATTAAAAAAATAATATATTTCCTTTTGAATTTTATCTCTTTTACTATCCCAAGCAATATTTTTACTTAAGCCAAACCACTTTTGGAAAAAATTTCCATAAGTAAAATAATTTTTAAAATTATTTTTCAATCTATTAATAAATCTATTAATATTATAAGTTCCAACAATCATATCTTCAAACACAGATTGTAATTCAGAAACAGATTGACAATTTAATATATTTTTCTTTTTAAAAGTCATTAAAGTAATAGGAATAGTACATAAAATTCTTAAATATTGTAAATTATTTCCTAAATAAGAATGATAAGTTGCTTCAAAAATTAATATATCAAAAATTCTCATTTGAATTTCTCCTTGGAAATAATCGCAAAATAAAGAAGCAATATTATGAGAAATTAAAGTTTCAATAGGAAAATTTAAAGATAAAAATTTCTTATAAATATCATTTAAATTATTTTCAATTATAAGTTTAATGACTAAAAGATAAATGTTAATATAACTCATATCTTCACTATAAAAAGGATTTTCTTGTTGGAAAAAATCAATACATTGACTTAAGCCAATTAATAACCAAAAAGTAGATGATTCTTTTTGAACAAAATCATAAATTCTTTGAACTATAGATAATATTCCTGAAAAATAAACATATTTAGTATTTTTTTTATTATTTTGAAATTTTATTCCATCTTCAGTCCATCTAAAAAATGCTTTTGTTATTTGTTTTATAATATCAACATCTTTAATTACCTCTTTTTTAATATAATAATTTATATCATTATCTATTAAAGAATAAACAATATTTATTTCATTATTTCTTTTTTTATATTCTTTATATATTTCTTCACGAGTTAAATTTTTAAAACCTTCTTTTTTCTTTGTTTCATTATATAATTGTTTAACATTTAATAAAAATTCCCAAACATTTTCCCTTCCTTTTGAAGGAATTCCTAAATAAATAACTGAAGACATTCTTTCTGCTAAATATGAATTTTTAAATATTTCTTCTCTATTTTCAGGTAATTCATTAAACATTGATTCAAAATTATCAATATAATATTTTTGTTTAACTAATTCTTTTAAAAATATTTTCCATTCAGCTTGAGCAAAAATTTCATAAAATTCATTATTTTTTTTATAATGTAAAGTTTTAATTCCTAATCTTTTTCTAAAAGTGTTAGTAATTAAATCTTTAGAATTATTTAATCTTATATCTTTAAAATCCCATTCATCAATATTATTCATATCAGGATGTTGAACACATTTTTTTTCTAAAAAATCATAAAAATTCGTTTTATTTTCTTCAAATCTAACTTTATATAAAATTTCTTCAGGAGATGAATTAAATAAATCATGAATTCTTTGAATAATTTTTCTTCTAAAAACATTAGGTTCAAATTTACCTAAAGGTAATATTTTACCATCATTACCATCGAAACTGAAACTCCCTAAATAAAATTCATGAGCTTTAACAAATAAATTAAGAAAAGAAGAATTTAAACTTGGATCCCAAGAATCAGTTTTTAAAGCACCATAGACTTTATCTTCATAAACATATTCTCCTCTTTCATTAATATATTTTTTATAAATTGCCCAATGACCAATATCAGCATTTTTATCAATAGTATCTGTAAAATCAATTGGACAACCAAATTCTTCTATTAATGAATTATTCCCTTCAAATGTTATATTAAATTCTACTGATTTATCTATTCCTTTTCTTAAAGGAATTTTTGTTATTAATTTATTTTTAAATGTATATTTTCTTGTTCCTGAATTAAATACTTTTTTCTCTAATTTTTTTCCTCCTTTTATTGGAATTATATCTCCTTTTATATTTTTAATCTGTTGTAATTTTTCTTTCACTTCATCATTTTTTAATATTGAATTTTCAAAATTATATTCTTCAAGTTCTAAATGTTCTAATAATGTTTTACCACTTTTTCCTTTATTTCCTCTTCCTTTATCAATAGAAAATTTCATTACTGAATCAAAAGGTAAATTATAATCTTCTCTAAATTCAATTACTCTTATTCCTAAATTTATTGAACAATTTGTTTCTTCTATATTTCCCATATTTGCTAAAGTTTTTAAATAATTTATATCTTCAGGAATTAAATCTTTTTCATTTACGAAATTTGCTTTAAGCTTTGCATCTTCTAATGCATTTATAAATGTTTTCATTTGTTCTTCATTATTAAATTTAATTGATATTTTCCATTGATAATTATTAAAATTATTTAATTTTGAAGAATCTAATAATTCCATATCTAATAAATTAAAATTATTTTCTGTTATTGGATAAACTGTTTCTTTATCTAAAAAGTCATTTTTACTTATTTGATCAGTTTCATTTGAAAAATAATTAAATTGATTTAAATTTTCATTCCTATCAACACCTAAATTTTTAGAAAGAACCCTAACTTTAATTGCAGGTGATTTATAAATCCATTCACCTTCTCTTTTTTCATCAGTAATTTGATCTTTTTCAGCTTTTGTTAAAAAAGCTAAATTTTTAGATTTGACTAAATTTTCTTCATTAATAAATTTTTCACATTGCGGTAAAAATTTAAACTTTTGATTAAATTGAATTTTTTCAACATCACTTTCATCAATTTGATTTCCAATATCATTTAAAAATTCTTCTAAAGGAATATTATCAGGAGGTCTAAATAAAAAATTATTATAATCATCAAATTTAACATCATAATATTTTTCCTTTATTTCATTAGGTAAATCTGAATTTTTAGAAGCTTTTTCTAAAATATCTTTATTTATTGTTTTTACTATATAAATATTATCTCCTATTGAATAATCTTTACCTTTCATTCCTATTGTTGGTTTTTCATTTGAATTTTCATTAAATCCAAAAATTAATATTTTAGATTTTTTTGAAACTTTATTCCCATTTTTTAATATATCATATTCATTTTGATGTTGATAAATACTATTAATACTTATTTCAGAGTTACCTAAATTATAAGGTTTCAAATAATCTACTAAAAAATTTTTTTGCTTTTCATTCATATTTTCATCAAAACAATTACAAGGAATACAAAAACATTCAACATTAATTATTTTATTTTTATTTTCATCTAATAAAAAATAATATTGTTTATTAAATTCAACAACAAAATGATTATTTTTATATCTTTTAGCTTTAACTAAAGGAGATTTTTTTTTGTGATTATTTCCAATATCAACAATATGATAAAAGTAAAAATCATCTTGTGGTTTATCAGTATTAATTTTTATATTTTGTCTTAAAGCAGCATTAGCAATTTCATTTAATTTATTTGAAGGTAATTCATAAATTAATTGAAAAATTTGAATACAAATTAAATTTCTTCTTTCATTAGGATAAGTACCATTATTATATTTAATCCCAATTAATTCAGGATCAATATAATCAATTGAAGGATCTTTTTTATAAGAATATTCAAATCCTTTATTTTTATCTATTTTAGGACCTAATAATATTAAATTATTATCTTCTTGACCATTTAATTCTCTATTACAATTTGCAATTACATTAGATATATCATATATACTTTTTGGATTTAAAACTTCTTGATTATTATCATCTTTAAATATTATTTCTGGTTTATTTTTATTAAAACAAATTAAACTTGCATTTTCAATATTATTTTCATCCATAACTTCATTTCCTCTTTGTAAATTATCAACTTTAACTCCATCATTAATAACAAAAGCAATTCCTTGACTTTGATTATTATTACCATTAAAATCATTAGGAAAACAATTTTTTAACTTTTGTAATTTATTTCTCATTTCATTAGAAGTTTTAAATAAAGAATCTTCATCAATAGGACCATTTAAATTTGATTCTCCAATTGCAAATTCTTCAGAAATATTAGTAGAATTATTAGGTAATGAAGTAAGAATAGGTTGAAAATTTGAAGGAATATAATTTAATTTTTTTTTTGGCTTATTTATTTGTTTTAATCTACTTGGTTTTAATGGAGCTATTGGAGGCTCTACTATTTCTTTTTTTTTATATTTTTCTATTAAATTATGTTTTAAAATTGTTGTACCAAAATTTATTAATCCATTTATACTTTGGTTTGAATATGATTTTAATTCATTTATTTGATTTTTCCTTTTTTTTACTTTATTTTTCACTGATAATATTTTTAATATACCATAAAAAGTAAATGATTCTTCAATTAAATTTTTTATTTTTTTTAAATTGTTAATAATTGCATTTTCATCTATATTACTTCCAAATAATAATTCTTTCACTTCTTGTCTTTGTTCATTCGAAGGAAAATAAAAAACAAACAATTTTTTTTTCCCTTTTTCTTCTTTTTTTTTTGAATCTTTATAAGGATTATATTCAATTTTCATTCTATAATTAAATTTAGGTTCATGCCATTCAGGAGGAGTTTTATTTTTTATTCCTCCATCTTCTAAAGTAAGTCTAGAATCTTTTAAATATTTTGTTTTATCTTTTGCTTTGTCTTTCTGAAAACCTTTTAATGGTCTCTTAGATGAAAATAATCCTCTCTTAACAATTATTGCATATCTTTTTTTCCATCCATTACATTTTTCTCCTATTTTATAAAATATAATATCAAAATTACAACTTTCTTTAACTTCTTTTTTAATTGCTTCATATACTATTTTATTATGTTTTGTAAAATTTATAATTCCTGATTCATTCCCTTTTTTTAAATCTGTATGACAATAATAATAATTTGATTCATCTTCTTTTATTTTCGCTATTAATTCTATTATATTATCTCTGTTTACCATTGATATTACATCTTTCCCTTTTTTCATTTGTTCCATTATTTCTATTGCTATTTTACTATATAATTCATTTATTTCACTCTCTGTCATTTGAGGTAAACTAGTTTCATCTTGAATCATTTTTTATTTATTAAAAGTAATCAATTTTTAAATTTAGTATTTAAATTATAATTTTAAATTTTAATATCAAATTTATTTTTTATTATTTTATTGATTTCACACAAATATTTCGGATAAAATAAAAATATAAAAATATACCCCGGCTGAGAGCGGTGGCGTCGGCAAGCTCCCACCGCCACCTCGCTGTGGGTCGGCCATTAAGCCGCCTCAGGACAGACGGAGATTAGGGAATGGAGGCGGAGGGGGATGCTCAACAATTCGTCTGTATGTGTTTTAATTTTTTTTATATGAGAATGAAGAAAAAAAGTAAATATTTTTTTTGAGTTTAAGAAATTCAATTTTTAATTTTAAAATAAAAAATTTATAATATTCTTATTTTTTATTTAGTGAATAAAAATTTAAAAAATAGTTATTTTAAAAATTTTCCTATTTTTAACCTATTTCATTAATAGGTTTTTTTTACATTTGAAAATTTGTTTCTTTAAATTTTTTTTTTCTTGAAGTTCTTGCATTTTTTGGGTCAAAAAAAGTCATAATTTCATGAGCTTCTTTTCTTAAATTATTAATATAATCATCACTGAATTTATTTTTAAAAGTTAACAATAATTCTTCTAAATTTAAAGTATTATCATCTTTTCCATATTTTAAATATTTCTCTTTATTTTCTTCTTTATTTCCATAAACAAACATATCATAAATTTCTTTAAACTTTAAATCTAATAACTCATTAATATATAATGCTTTTTCTGATTTTTTTCTTAATTCTCTAATTTTATTAATTTCTTTAATATTTTGAAATTTATCTCTAACTTTAAATTTATCATTTATTGGATTAGAAAAAATTTGTCCTAAAGTTGTTTCAAAAAATTTTAAATTAAAATCTATTGTAATATCAGAAGTTATTTCTTTAGAAATTCCTCTAATTATTCTTCTTGTTTTTTTTCCAAAATCTTTCTTTATACAATTATTAATTAAATTTAATCCAAATCTAATTGAATAAATTCTAATTTTTCTTATCATATTATCACGAGAATTTAATGTATGAGTTTTATTATTTCTTTTTTTTTTCTCTCCTTTTTTTCCCCTTCCTGTTTTCTTTTTTTCTACTTTAAATTTAACAATTATTTCATTTGACGTTTTAATATTTGTTATTTCATTATAATTATTTTCATTTTCATTTTCTCTTTCAAAATCATTGCTTTCTATAATTTCTTCAATATTATTCTCATTAAAATTTGATTTAATAATTGAATCATTGTTTTCATTTGAATTTATCAAATTCTTATAATCTAGGTGATTTTCTTTATTAAAATCAGTCTCTCCTCTTGTTTTTTCATTATATGTATAGATAGTAATTTTTTCCCCAAACAAATTTTCAGTTTTTTTATTTAATGAAAAATAATCTTGTTCAGAATTTTGTGAATCAAAAAGATTTTCAGAATCTTCTGAAATATCATCAGAAAAAAAAGACATTTTTTTTTCTTCC
>JAEEGJ010012710.1_pt1 | contig 20723 bp, 20 predicted proteins | sample 8958761 | NCBI WGS metagenome assembly JAEEGJ01 (sample SAMN16246546, study PRJNA631951) | gut metagenome | biome: gut microbiome; feature: rumen; material: RS-attached | host: Bos | place: Iran: Karaj | collected 2018-10
TGAATGTGCCAAGCCCGATATTACCGTGGTTAAGCAACTCCGAAACGGGTATAACAGCCCTCGAATATCCAAGCATCAGAGCTTGCAGTGTTGAAACCTGATACATCTTCATGCTATTCATATCCTCTTGTCCCTCCTGCCACGACGTTTTTTACGCTAAATAACAAAACGGCTATTTTGTTACAGCCCCGTTGAATCATTTACTGCGGTAAATTTGGGTTTCTCCTTTTTAATTTTGTTGTACCGGTTTTATTTCAGCCCTTATACAAAAGCCCCAGCATAGTCACGTCATCCGACTGCTCCGCGCTCCCCGCATGGGCTTTCACCGCCCGGGAAACCAGGGCCAGGATGTCTTTTATCTCCATCTCCGCAGGAACCGTCCCCAGCAGGTCTTTCAGTTTTCCGTCTGTAAACAGGTTGCCCTCCGGATCCATGGCTTCCGTTACGCCGTCAGTATATAAGAACAGGCAGTCTCCCGGGTTCAGCTGCAGCTTCCGGACCGGGAACTCCAGCCCTTCCATCAGCCCCATCATACACGTATCCGCCTTTGGCAGATAGGAGAATCCGGTTTTGCCTTGCCGTAACAGCGGCCGGTTATGCCCTGCGTTCACGTAGCAGAACTCACCGGTTTTGATATTCAGCAGCCCCATGAACACCGTCACAAACATATCTTCTTCGTTATCCTGGCAGAGCCGGTCATTGGCCCGGGCCATCACTTCGCCCAGCGCCTCCTTTTTTTTCAAAAGACGCATACTGTCTTGCAGCACGGTCTTGGCAACAACCATAAACAGCGCAGCCGGCACCCCTTTGCCGGAAACATCGCCAATGGTCACGGCCAGATGTTCTTCATCCACCAGATAGAAATCATAAAAGTCCCCGCCTACTTCTTTCGCCGCATGCATGGACGCGTAAATGTCAAATTCCCTGATATCCGGAAAGGCCGGAAAGCTTTTAGGCAGCATCCCTTCCTGGATATTCCGGGCCACGGACAGCTCGGTGGCAATGCGTTCTTTTTCCGCTGTGACTTTGGAAAGATTTGCAATGTACGTTTTTAAATCGGCGGTCATGTTATTCACGTTGTCCGCCAGAAGTTCTATCTCATCGCTGCCCGTGACCGTAAGTTTCTTGTCCAGGTTGCCGCCGGCAATCTCGCGGACGCCGTCCGAAAGCTCCAGAATCGGTTTGGAGAAGCGATCGCCCAGCTTGCGCCCGATTTTGCGGAACGCTGCTAAAGAAATAACAATCGCGGCAATCATGAAAAGAATCAGGCGCGTGATAAAACGATCCATGCTTGCCACATTATTTTTGGCGATCGTCAGCACATCCTGACGCGCCTTTTCTTTTGTTAAAACAATATCCCCGGCGCCAAGCGCCACAGCAGAGCTCCAACCGACTTCGGGAATGGGGGAAAAGGCAATCAGGTAGTCCTTGCCGTTGATGGAAACGGACCGGATGCCTTCCTCTCTGGCAATCATCGCCTTCACGGTGTCGGTCAGGCCGGCGTTATTCCCCTCAAGCATATTCGACTGCCCTATCTTCATATCGGGAAAGATGTGGGTATCGTCTTTCAGGAAAAGCACTCTCCCCATACCGTCAACGACGAAGCATGTATCTGTTTCGTAAAGCACTTTCGTCTCTTCATCCGCCAGCGCCTCCGCATCGCTTAAAGCCGACAGATAGAAAGCAATCACCGCAACCCCGCCGAATTTTTTGTTTCGGTAATATGGCGCCGCGCAGCCAATACGCAGCTTTCCGCTGTACTGATCAGTATATATATCGGTAAACACCAGGTTTCCCGCTTCTTTAGCCTTTTTATACCAGGGGCGGGTTCTTGCGTCAAACGGCAACGGGTTGCCTTCCGGCGTCAGATGCTTGTCCGACTCCGTATCGGCAGAAATATAAAACCCTTCTTCCGCCCCCAGAGAAACTACCGTTCCTTCCCCTGTATACTCCGACAGGCGAACCATAAAAGGCGTTGCATTGGCGACAAGCCCGATAGCTTCTCGCAACGCATCGTAGTCGGCATTGGGAGCCAGTTCAAGCTGCGCTGTGATGATTCCGGCATTTTCCGCCCGCGGGAAAGAAATCTGCTGCGGCGGGTAATCATCCGGATGGTCAAGTATATCGCCCACCCATACGGACAAAAGCCTTGTGCGGTCTTCCAGTCGTTTGAGCTGCGAGTACACTACTTTTGCCCGTTCGCGGGCCAAAAGTGAAATACGCCGCCGTTCCGCATTTTCCAACTTGTCGGCGGCAATTTCGGCAGCCCGCTCACCCATCTGGCTGCCGTCTTCAATGGAATTATGCCGCGCCGTGAACATTCCCGCCAGAGCAATCACGCCTACCGTAAAAAAAGACACAATGCCGCAGATGAAAATGATCCGCTGCACCTGTTGTCTGATGCCTGGTTTTCTCTTAAATAAAAATTTTTGTATACCAAAACGGTCTGACGGTTTTTCCATGACAAGCGTTCATCCTTCATTTTTAATCTTTTATATATAAAATTTACTGTGATAAATCCAGGGGTTGGCTAATACAATATGATTTTCTTTGAACCGAACTCCCTTGCAAGCATTTAATGCGTAATATTATTATAACAAAACAGCCGTAGAAAAATCTACGGCTGTTAACCAGCACTTACGCTATGGGTAGTTTTTACGTGTTCAAGTAAAAAGCAGCGCCTGCAGTATCCGGCAGGCGCAGTGGAAACAATACCCGGTCTGTTATATTTTAAAATAATTCGTGAATCTGAATAAAACTCTTACAGCGCGGCAACTTCATGCAACGGGAGGTCAGTTACTTTCGCAATATCTGCGTCAGACATCGTGCCTGCCTCTTTCAGGGATTTGGCAATCGCAAGCGCTTTCTTCTTTTCGCCCTTTTCCATTCCTTTCTTTTCCGCGTCTTCCTGTATTATTTTTAAATCCATTTCCCAGGTCACGTATCTCTCCCTCCATTCTTCGTCATTTGTCACGCGTTTCGTTTCTGCATCAAGGGCCTGCGTGAATTCACTGCCGGCCTTTCCACTGTTCACATACGAAAGAAAATCTGCCAGCGCTTTATCCTCCGCTTGATTCGCTGCCCTGGCGTTCAGATAAATGTTTTCCGTCAAGTCCCCCATTTCAAGGGAACTGTCTTCCCTGCAACGATAGGTAAAATGATACACCGGCAAACCTTTGCCGAACGGGTCGAAGGTGCAGATAAAAATAACATAGGACTTATGCAGCTCGCGATACTTCATTCCCTGCTTCAGCATGTCCATGCTGATAAGGCTCTGATAATACCGTGTGCGCAGGGGCAACCCTTTGATCACCGTTGCTTCATCTTTATCGAAATACACCGTGCTGTTGTCGCCGGTCACCTGCATTTCGATGTCCAGTACCGTCCCCTCCTGATTTTCCACATACACATCAAGCCGTATGCTTTTGCTGCCGATTCTCGCGCTGTTGATATGCCGTTCCGCTATAAGATATCGGATATCCTTGATCTGTATGTGTAAAATCCGTTCAATCAGATACTTGCAGAGCTTTTTGTTTTTCAACACCTCCTGAAATACATAATTATTTGCAAACGTTAAAGAATCCCAGTCAATTGTTTTCAAGTTTACCCTCTTTCCGGCCGGGATATTGCTTCTACAGTTGTATTATAGCATAGTTTACAGGCGCTTTCTATGAAGTTTTGATGAAGACAGGCATCTGGATAAAACCAGTCTGTTTTTCAAGAACGACTGCACGAAGTTTGTGAGCTTGAATGAATGCGATGTGCAAAAGAGAAGCCCCGGAGTTTTTAACATGACTCCGGGGTTTTGTTTAATCTCGGAATGCAGATTTTCTGCCTGGACTCTGTTATCGACATCACTAACACAAATGGGAATTTGTCAGTTATACGATACTCCGTTTTCGCCGTATCGTATAACTAATAAAAATCCCAATTTGTACGCCTAAACAAGAGATTAGCAATCTATTGCTGAGTAACTTAAGGCTCATCCCCAAACCGGTTCGGTCCTCTGGTACCTTTAAAGAATAGCGGATAAATATGTATTACCGCCATAACAATCAAACCATATAATGGGAAAAAAATACCTATCAGGATGGGCACTATCATAAAGATTACGGCCCATACTTTTGCTCTGTTCAAATCATGAAACCGTTTTGCCTCATTACAAATCAAAAGATAAAGGCCTGTAAGGTATAAAACGAACGACACCGCTAAACATGCCGCGTTTACGGTTTTAAATATCGAAATAACGCACAATTGTAAAGCAAGGTAAACTAATACGATAGACACACCCATTAAAAAATACTTTACCCGTCCGCGCCGCCCTTTAGTTGAAAACAACAAATCTCTGCGCCTATTCTTTGAGTTGCCAGGCGGTATAACAGCGTTAATTACAGTATTATTGGCATGAACTGCTTCTCCACAGCCCGGGCTTATACTCTCTTGCGGTTTTAGCTGCAATGGTGTTCCGCAGTGGGAACAAACAGATATATCATCCGAAAATCCGGCCTGGCATTTAGGGCATATCTTCATTGAAGTAAGTATCCTTCCGTATATATTTCAAACTCCGGTTTGTATCACTGCCAACATTATAACAAAACAGCCGCAGAAGTCCACGGCTGTTGAATCATTTACTGTGCAAAATCAGGATTTTTTTACTTATTCTTCTGATTCGTATCCTTCAACGCTGATTATTGCTATAAATACAATCTATGCCACATTCATGTGGATTTTGAATATTATCCCAGCAAATGCCGCCCGCGACCTTTTTCAGGGTTTCCTCGTTCAGCTCGACATCCGCCAGCTCCGCCAAATAAGCTTCGGCTTCCTCTTTGGTAATGTCAAAGCCTTCGGCCTTTGCCAGCGCCATCAGTTCTTCAGCGGTTTTGCACTGCATGGCTTTTTCAAGCATTTCTTTTGTGAGTTCTTTTTTGTTGACTGGCATGATTTTTCCCTCCATGTGACCTAAATAAAACAGCAGAGATAGTCCTGCTTTATAATAATACTACAATTGAGAATAAAATTTGTGTACATATTAAAAACTTTTTACTTAATTATTTTATATCAATTAAAAAACAGCCGCGGAAAATAAATTCCACGGCCGTTGAATAACACATGAGTTTGCCGGGTTGTTATAAGTGGTCTGGCGCAGGCTCACCTTTTTTCTTTTCATCCCTGCTGCCGAAGGTCCATTTTATGACAGGATCCTTCAAATGCGTCCGCCCATCACGGTTTTTCCAAAGTCTCAAGCCCCTGGATGAACTGACCGCTCACGTACCCCTCGGTTCCGTCATCCAGCCGGACTTTCGCCCATTTAAAGAAGTTATATTGATCACCGGTTTCTTTTACAAAACCCAGCACAGTCAGGGGATAGCCGGTGTCATACTCACCCAGGATGGCACAGTTGGTATTGGGCTGCTGGCGCAGACGCACGCCTTCCCCCTTAATGCTGGCGCGTCCCATATTCTTGCTGAAACGGATGACACCATTATCCCCAACCGGTCCGTGACCCAGGCGCATCAGTTCCCCGTTCTCTTCCAGAAAAACTGCCAGGGCATTGGTGGTCACCGCGTTGGGGCCTTCTCCGCAGTAAAAATCCGTCATGCGCACAAAGATGTCCGGATTCTCAACCACCTCCGGCGCGTTCCGGATAAGGAACTGATGCAGATACAACACACAGTAATCCGTCAGGGCGGAGCCTTTAAAACCGCTCCAGGCTTCGCTCAGCCAGGCCGGGTCGTAATTATCGGCCACTAACAGGAAACGGAACTGGTGCTGTCCAAAGCTCTCCTGTACAATGCGGAAGTTTTTCTCCGCGATCAGATGTGTCCATGCGTCCGGCTTCCTTATATTCAGAAGCCAGTAATTTTCATGCAGGAAATTCCCGCTGTCTGTCCTGCGGGTGTACTGGTTTACCGCTGTGCCCGTCCTGTAAAACGCCTCACGGTTGTACGTTTTTTCATAGGCGTATATCACAGCAGAAACCGGATAAGGAAGATCCGCGCCGTCATTTTTTACGTACTGCCCGTCCAGCGCGTCATCGCAATTATAGGCGCCGGCTTTGCCTTCTTCCTCAAAGCTGAATTCCACCTGTTGGCCAAACGCCGTGCTGAAAATTTCCGGGGAAACCGGTTCATACGGGCCGGAGGCATCAGGTGTCAGGTGCATGGCACGCAACTGGTCCGTGGTCAGGCGCAGGCCCGTTTCCCCGGCGCCGGCCGTCTGGGTCTTCCCGATGTAGGTAGTGGCCAGCTCTTCCGTCACGTTGCCGTCCGCATCCAGCGCCTGCAGAGCGATAATCGGGGAGCCGGAGGATGTTTGCATTGTGAGAGACCCGGGCATGGTGTATCCTTTACCGTGCAGTGAAATTATAAACATGCGGGCCGTTACCCGTCCGGAACCGTCTGTCTTTTCATAGATGCCCGGTTGGGGCAGCATTGCCCGGGCCGAAACGGAAAACAACAAACACAACAACACAGTCATCAACATACAAAACCGTTTACTGATTCCCATCTTTGCGCCTCCTTAATATGGCGAAGCAGATGCCGCCAGCGACGTTTTATTCCATTTCCATTTTACTTACGCCGGTTCCATTCATTTACTTACGCAGGTTCCATTCAATCTTAAACTGTTTCTAATCCACCGTAAGGCGGAACTTTTCACCCATGAGCAGCGGATAATTGGTCCCGCCGTATAAACAACGAATTGTATCGCTGTCATCATTATAACAAAACCAGCGATGAAATACCATCGCCGGCTTTACATCTACCAATAAAAGCCGGATATCGGTATCGTATATTCCCTCTTAAATGTCCGCTTTAGAATACCAGTCGCTAAAAGCTAAACCGCCATAATCATAATTATAGTCACTCTTTTTTGTTTTGGGTTGGCCATAGACCATTTCGGCTGCCTGCCGCTTATAGAACCGCCGGTGCTATTTTATCACCCCCCTTTCCCAGACCTGGCAGAACATGGTGTATGATAACGACAGAAAGGAACAGGAAAGAAGGCGGTAAATAAAAAGTGACCGTTGAAGAAAATTTCGCAGCTCGCAGAAGCGTAATGAATCGTGTAATGAGTGATGAGACGGAAGATGAAAGGAGTATGGAAATCATGATGAACACAATGAAAAAATGGGTAACGGGAGTTTCTTTAGCGGCGTTCTTACTGACCGGAGGGCTTTTCCCGGCAATCAGCGAAGCGGCACATTCACAGCACCATCACAGTCATAAAATCCATAGCGTAGTGAAGTATAACCCGGGCCGGATCAGCAGGCCTGTCCATCGGCCCCATCCTGTTGTAAGACCGATTGGCGTAAGACCTATGCCCGGACCCCGGCTGATTCACCGTCCCCGCCCGATTCACCATCCCCGCCCTTATTATTATTGCAGCTATCATGGGTGCTGGCACCGTCACCACTGTCATGCTGACCGTAATGTAGCAGGTGCTGTTTTGGTAGGCGCAATTCTGGGAGCGCTCGCCGCAAGCAGGTAACGGACAGAAAGGCCGGGCAGGTCCCCCTGCCCGGCTGAAAGGAGTGTTAAATATGAAAGTGAAGTTATCGGTTTAATGCCTGTTATATCAAAATTTTTTCAAACACAATATCAGCCCCTGTCCTTCACCAGTCGCTCGCTTTTAACAAAGGACAGAGGCGGTTTTTATTTAAGCAAAGACTTTTTACTGAGCGTATTGGCCGGATGATATCCGGTTTCCTTTCACGCCGAATTTGAAAGATTTGGAATAGTCCTGGAACGGCCAGACTTCCACTGTTTTCTTTTTATTATTATAAATTGCGCTGTACTGTGTCATGGAAATGCCGGAAGCATTCGTGTAAGGATTTTGCACCACGCTCCGGAGAATTACCAATGCGGCCGGTTCGGGCATTACCGTATAGTACTCTTTTTTAGCCGTATCCCTGTAACGTTCCAGCTGTCCCAGAATCGTCACGAAGCGGTGATAACCATGACCGTAGCCGTAACGGTAATCCGGCGTCATGGCTTCATCGGTCATTTTGACGGCCTCTTCCCTGAGCTTGCCGTTCCGATAATAATCCTCCATATCATCGCTGCCCAGATAGAAATTCGTACAGATATCAGAAGGAACGACGCATACGACGCTGTTCCGGCTCTCGATCACGATGCTGCAGCCCGTTGCATCCGTTACCATGAAATGGCAGTTCTGCCAGTCCTCCGGAACCAGGATGCCGGTTTTCATTTTCCGTATCGCCTCATCTACATTCGCACAGTCGTCCAACATATAGCGCAGCAACATGCTGGACCCGGCCGGGAACCGGCACGGCTGTTCCCCTTCTTTGATATCAACACGCTGAATGGATACGTAAAGGCCCTTTTCGTTGATCCCGTCCATACACTGGTACGGCAGAATATCCAGCATGCCGGGGGTAAATCCCTCCTGATCCGGACCGCCCCTCTGCAACAGCGGATTGTTTTCATCGCACCAGACTGCGTCAGCCACCGCAATCGATTCATACTTGCCTTCCGGTTTGCAGTGAAGAACAATATTTAATCCTGTCAGGGACCGGTCTTTTTTTGAAACACGGTGCGGATAATCATAATTCCGGCAGGTAACAGGTTCTCCCTTCACGTTATGGGTAAAGAAGACCGAGCAGCCGGGATCGATGTATCCTATTTTCCGCATGATGTTCATGACTTTCGGACTGTAATAATCTTTTTGGTAGTCCATGTAATACAGGTAACCTTTATCGTCCAGCCGGGTCAGGACGCCGTGGTTTCCCGTCCCGGATGCACAGACAGCCTGGGCGCAGCTGACCAATGCAATTCCCATGAACGCTGTCATTACTAACCAGTTCAGTCTTTTCCAAATCAAAGCAGCCTGTTTTCTCAATTGTAATCCCACCTGTTACAGATTTACCGCCCCAATGCCGCGCAAAACAGAAACCATGCCTTACGCCCCAATAAAATTGCGATTTTTATCAACAGTCTCATCTATATTATTTTATTATAACAAAACAACCGCGGAAAATAAATTCCACGGCTGTTGAGGAAACTATGATTTTGTCATACTATAACAAACTCCAAAATTCCGGTTTGAACATCACACGGGCGATATGGTTCACGATGACAGGGGAAAGACGGATCCCGTACCGTTCCAGCGTGGTTTGGACGTCCCCTTCCGTTCTCCAGAACAGACTTTCCGCCCAACAGATTTTCCGGGCGGCCGGATCATCTTTCCGGCGCAATAAGGGAAACAGCCAGCGATAGACCTTTTCATAATACAGGGCGCGCCCGTCAAGCCGGGCGGCCAGTTCACCGGGGGTTATACCCTGCTCCAGTACATCCGACAGCATCGTTCCATCGGAAGCAAATGTTGCATCCCCGCCAAATACATCCCGCACACTTCGGGAAATCTGTTTTGCTGTATCACCATCCCGTTCCTGCAGGATGCCTGCAATGTCCCGGCCGTCATTTTTCCTGTAACGGCGAAACCAGCAGAGTTTGTTGGCAAGCTGCCAGTCAGAATCCTGCACCAGAAAAGAAAGATTGCCGGGCTCAGCGTTCAGGCGGAGCACATCGGCATGACAGTAAAAATTTTCACGAAAGCGCGGGGCAGACGCGAATCGCTCCAGCCTGTGCATCCAAAAGGGAAGCAGCCTGTACTTTTTTCCAACGTCTTCCACACAGTCCTCAAACAGGGGTGACGGCTCCAGGAGCGCATAATCGATGTCATTAGCCGCCGTCCGGAATTTATGCCGGAGAGTAACCGCGGCGCCGCCGTAAATCAACACGTCCAGCGGAGGCCCGTTCCGTCTGGCATATTGCGACGTTACCTCGCAAAGCAACGTAACGATGTCCTCCCGCGCAAATCTGTATTCCCTGTTCTCCATCATAACTTTGTAATCTTTAGCTGTTGCTGTACTTTTTGCAGGGTTCGTCCGCCATATAGCATGTGCCGCCGGCCACATTCTTCATTTCCCTGCCGTCCAATTCCACGTCAGCCAGCTCCGCCAGATACGCCTCAGCCTCGTCCTTCGTGAGCTCAATTCCCTCGCTCTTCGCCAGCGCCATCAATTCCTCCGCGGATTTGCTTTGCATGGCTTTGGCAATCATTTCCTTTGTGATTTCGTTTCTGTTGACCGGCATAACATGATTCTCCTTTAACTGTTTCCTTTAACTGTTATCTGTTAAATGCCTTTTATTATTTCGTATAAGCCACGCTGACGTTGCCGCCATGAGCCTCAGTCACTATTTGTTTTTAGTACAATCGAAATCCGTCGGGCAGTGCCAGCAAAAGTAATCATGACCGCCAGCCACACTCTTCAGCGCTTCGCCGTCCAGCTCTACGTCGGCAAGCTCCGCAAAATAAGCTTCCGCTTCTTCCTTCGTGATGTCAAAACCTTCGGTTTTCGCCAGTTCCGTCAATTCCTCGACGGACTTGCATTTCATCGCTTTCATAACCATATCTTTTGTGATTTCTTTTTTGTTGATTGGCATAACCGATTCCCTCCCGAATGCAATTCATTACTTTTATTTTCCCGCTTCCTCCGATTCCGGGAAAAAAGCAGCCCCTTTTACAATGTCAAACATTTCCTTCTGGCTGTTTGTTTCCATAATCTTCGCCCTTTCCGCCTCTGTAAACCGCGAGGCGGGTCCGGCCAGGGACAGCGTCAGTTCGCCCGCGCAGGCATCCAGGCCTGCTTCACCCGCGGCAGCAGCGGCACGGCGTTTTTCCCACTCCTGACCGGCCAGACGGGACGCGGTAAAGGCAAAAATTTCCCTGACTTCGCCGCAGAACTCCCGGAAATAGTCGCCGTACGCGTTGCTGGAGCGGGAAGCGCAGCCGCCCCGGCAGATAAAGGCGTACGGGCAGCTCTGGCAGGCCGGCATCAGGTCCACAGTACGGGTACGCCACTTTGCCTTATTGAAATTCCATAAGAACCGGCTCATACCGGGCTGGGCATAACCCGTCGCCTGGTCGTCTTTCCCTACGACGTCCCAGCAGGTAAAGATTTTCCCGAAGGGGTCCACAACCAGCATTCCCATCTCGGCACCGCAATATGCCGGGGAGAAATCCGGATAACTTTCCTTTTTAAAGAGACTCTTCATCCGGTTCCAGATCATGCTGTACTGGCTCTGGCGGGCAACCGCCTCCTCTGCCGTGAAGCCGATCTTCATCATTTCGTCAATGGTATCCTGCTCGCTGATATTCTTTTCGGGATGCACGTCATCGCTGGTCGCCTTAAAGTAATACGTGAACTGGCCCCGCTTCGTCTTCGCCTTGGGGTCGGTTTTCCTGAGTTCCGCTTCTTCTCTGGCCCGTTCTTCTTCTTTCGCGATAAAGCCCCGGGCCTTCAGGTCATCAATCAGGTCCTTCATCCCGTGCAGGTTCTCTTTGCCCACGTTCACCCGCAGGCGCACCATCACACCCCGCTGCAGCGCCAGTTCCACATTGCGGAGGATGCGGTCGTAGGTGGGAAGGCCATTCTTGTGGAGACGCCGGCGGTCATTCAGTTCCGCCGTGCCGTCAACCGTCACCTGTATGCTTCCCAGCTTGTATTCCTCCATGAAGTCCAGATATGCTTCCAGATCGTACCCGTTGGTGATGGCGCTCATGGTCAGCCCCATTTCCCTGCATTTGTCGGCAATCTTTTTTACCACGCCGATGTTCTTTGCCAGGAACGGTTCCCCGCCATAGAACGAACAGCTGTTAACCGCATAACCCCGCGCTCTGTAGTCCTTCAGCGCGGCGAAGACGGCTTCTATCATCTCATCGCTCATAGTGTTATCGAGCCAGTCCTGCCCTTTCTTCAGCCGGTGCTGTTCAAAGCAGTACGGGCAGCGGAAATTGCAGTCGTAGGTGGGCATAATGACCAGCCCCACACCGCTGCGGCCCTGAATGGTCTTAAAGATACGTGAAAGAAGTTTCAGGTCCGCCAGTTCGCCCGCTTCGTCTTTGCGGGTGATATGTCCGCGCAGCATAAGCCGTTCCCGCAGTGCGGCGGGCAATCCGGCAAAATTCCCTGCCTGCAGCTTGTCCGCGTCTTCCTTCGGCACTACGTCCATGGCGCCGTACAGGCCGTTCACCAGCAGCGCGTACCCCTCAACCGTTTTTTCGTCCGTGCCGACCAGCGGCAGGATGATTTCATAGGTGCTTAGTCTCATGATTCACATCTTCCTTTTCTGACCATTTTTTCTCTGTTTTCAGGTTTTTTTAATAACAGTGTTTCAAGGTAAATCCCTTCAAAAGCTTATTGCAACTTAAATTATAAAGCAGGGACAATTCTTTTTTATAATAATACCATAATTAAGTATAAAATTTGTATTTAAATCAGAAACTTTGTTATTGATTATGATGTTTTTCTAATAATTACTGATAATTAAATGCTTTCATCATATACATACAAAACAGATTCAGCAAAATTGACGCTGCCGGAAATTATTTTTATAACTATATCATACTATATTTACTTTTTCCGTTTCGCTTCGATGAACTTCTGGTCATCGCGCTCCTCGACACGAATTGCCTTTATTACGCCTTTTTTATCAACAAGAAATACCATTTGCTTATTATTGCAGAAATAGGTAAAATCCTTGCACCCTTTTAATTTAGCTTCAATGCCTTCGCCTTTGAATTTGATTTCATGTCCGGCGCCATATTTCTTCACCACCGCTTCATAAGGTGTTTCCCCTGTAAAACCGCTGGGCGTAGCTAATCCCTTTTCATAAATAGCAACAGAACATACTTTATAGCCGTTATTCAGTTTTCCTTTGACAAGGAACCGGTCATTGTAATTATTAGTCTGGAAAAATCCCTCGTTATCAATTTTGCCCGGCTTTCCATAAATCCGTTCTACATAATCAAAAGTTTGCCCCACGGTGATGCCGCCAATATAAAATTCACTCTCGGGCATCTCTTGTACAGACTTAGGGATTGTACTAATTGGCTTTGTTGGCTGAGGCTTTGGGGGTTGTTTCTGAGTCTGAGGCTTTGAACTGTCGTTGAAATCATTAGGGGAAAAACCAAAAGTTTTAACAGTTTCAGTATCCATATTTAAATAAAGGAACCGCGGACTAACCAGAAGTAGGCCTCCCCTGTATTAGAAGATCCTTTTCTCGCCGATTCGCCAAATCTGTCAAACACTTCCGAAACTGGCTGCCCAATATATGCGCCACCGATATTCAGCTCGCTTACAGATATCTGCGCAAAACATGTTGCTGTTACCAACATCATAGCTGTCACTAATGCCGACGTAAAAAGTTTTTTACGTTCATAATAATATCCTCCTCATGTTACCTCTTATTGTACAAAACACTTTTCGCATAAGCCCTGGTCTATTCTCTTACTTCTGTTTTTACAATTTCAGCCTTACATGCGGCAGCGCCTTCCTGATATTTCCCCGTGGGCAAAAAATCGTGGACATAGGCTTCCGCCCCCTGCCTTGTAGCAAACGCGGTAACAACAGGCAACAGTCTTCCGGTTGAATCATAGATTTTTACTAAATAAACGTACTCCATTTTTTCGCTCATGTATATATCTCCTTTAATATCTCCGATTTGTATTCGTAAATATTATTTTTATTCATTATAACAAAACAGCCGCAGAAAATAAATTCTACGGCTGCAAGAAAAACAGGCTTCCGGTGATTATCGATGCCCCTGACAATATCAGCGGACTGTCCGTCAATGGCAACCTTTCCCATTCCCGTATTGTTCTAAAAAGAACGCCTGTATTTTTTCTTTAATACTTTCAGGGGTGTCATCCTCATCAATTGAAACAGGGCATTTCCGGAGTATGTTCGCCATGTCCGGCCTGTCAATTTCCTGTTTCGGCGCCTGTCCCCGGAAGAACGAGTATATCTCTTCATCGTTTTCTATGATATATTCCAACGGGTCTTCCGAAAACCAGAATGCAAGATTTTCCCCGGACATATCCCCATAAAGGCTCCATAGTTCTTCCGGTTCGTTCCCGTTTACACCGAACCAGACGTACGGCTGGAGAACGGTTCCGTCCGCATCAATCCACGAACCGTCTCTTTGGGGTGAAGGCCATTGCTTCACTGTTTCAATAAATCCGTTTTCCTTTTTAAGCGCATAATGCCAGCCGGCTTCGTTTTCAAACCGTTTCAGCGCGGTTGAGATATATTGGTAAACCGCTTCGGACACACCGTACTCCCGAAAATAATCCGGGTCATTGTCCAAGAACTCCAGAACTTTAATAGTTTTCGTTTCTATGATGTTCTCTTCTTTACCAATAGCAATCAAAGAAGCCTCTACGTTTTCGTTATAAGGGATATAACCCTTTATGATCTTTTCCACGTCATAATAATCAAAATGGCCCGCCGGCTTTACGTCGTCTTCCGGATAATACAGGTCATAAATCGCTTTGCGTACCTGTTCTTCCAGGACTCTGCCAATGACATCTTCCAAACTCCGCACGTAATAGTCGTGTTCTTCTGTAAATGAAAAGCCTAATTTTGAAGCATCGATAAATGTCCTGAACCATAGTCCCGGGTAATCACACATAAGAACATACCTGGCCGGCTGTGTTTTTTCATGGATTTCCTTTAATTTATCTGCGGCTTCTTCGTCTCCCTGTTCAGCCGCCTTTTCAAACCATTCCGCGGCTTTGGCGTAATCCCGGGGGACGCCTTCCCCCTCGTAATACATCGTTCCTAACACAAACTGCGATTCCACATACCCTTGTTCTGCGGCTTTTTCATTCCATTCAATTGCTTTACTATAATCCTGAGGAACGCCTTTTCCTCTGTAATACATGTAAGCAAGCTGGTACTGCGCTTCTGCATGCCCCTGTACTGCGCCCATTTTATACCATTCCGCAGCCTTGCTGTAATCCTGGGGAACACCCTGTCCGTCATAATACCTGGTCGCGAGTATAAACTGTGAATTGAAATTGCCCTGTTCCGCGGCTTTCTCATACCATTTCGCGGCCTTGGCATAGTCCTGGGGAACGCCTGTTCCTTTATCATACATGGTCGCAAGTTTACCCTGCGCGGTTACATATCCCTGTTCCGCGGATTTCTCAAACCACTCCGCGGCTTTAGCATAATCCTGAGGAACACCTGCGCCCTCTTCATACATCGTTGCAAGATTATACTGCGCCCGTTTATGTCCCTGCGCTGCAGCTTTTTTATACCATTCCGCGGCTTTGGCATAATCCTGCTCGACGCCTTCGCCGGAATCATATACATAACCTAAATTGAACTGGGCAACCGCGTTTCCCTGTTCAGCGGCTTTTCTCCAGTATTCTGCCGCTTTTTCATAATCCTGTTCAATGCCTTTGCCGTGATAATGCATATATCCCAGATATCTTTGGGCGTTCGCGTTCCCCTGCTCCGCAGCTTTCAGAAACCATTTCGCCGCTTTACCGTAATCCTGTTCAACGATTTTTCCTTCGAAATACATAACGCCTAACTCATTCCGGGCGTCTGCGTCTCCCTGTTCCGCTTTAATCAGTTCTTCCATTTTGCTTATAAACTCCTCCATACGCTTATGTTCCAGACGTATCTGTTCCATATCTTCATTTGTAAAATCCGGTTTATTTAACTGCTCTATTTTGTTCCAATACTCATCTTTAATTTTAATAAGGCTGTTTTTTAGTCCCGGGTCGGTTACTCTTTCAATTATTTTGTTCAGACTGCCGCATTGTGAACCTCTTTTGATGCTGGTTCCCCAGTTATAAATCCAGCTTCTCCTGATGATTCCCTCTTTTGACCAATAAGCTGCTTTGGTTGAATCCTGCGGAACGCCCAGGCCTTTTTCATACATTTCCCCTAACCGCCTGGCAGCAGGCTTTATTCCCTGTCCGGCAGCTTTTATATACCATTTTGCCGCCTCAGCATAGTCCCGGGGAATGCCTTTTCCTTCATCATACAGTTCCGCAAGGTTTACCTGGCCTGTCGGATTTCCCTGTTCGGCTGCTTTCCTGAAATACTCTGCGGCTTTACCATAATCCTGCCCGATCTCTGTGCCATATTTATACAGGTAGCCCAAATTTATCTGGGCGGTGGCGCATCCCTGCCAGGCGGCTTTTTCATACAGCTCCATCGCTTTGGCAATATCCTGCGGAACGCCGTATCCCTTTCGGTACAGGAACGCCAGGTTGTTTTGGGCCTTTGCATGGCCCTGCGCAGCTGCCTTTTCATACCATTCTGCAGCTATGACATAATCCCCTTCGACGCCATCCCCATTCTCGTACATATAGCCTAAATTATATTGAGCGTCTGCGTCCCCCTGTTTCGCTCCTTTTTTAAACAATTTGATTACTTTATCGTAATCTTTTTGTTTCAGTATTATCCGTCCGGTTTCTTTTTGTAATTCTTTTAATTCTTCCGGTCCGCTTGCCTGACACATTAGCCTTTCAAAACTCAGGTCCACCTGGCGCCTGAGTTCATTAACCTTCGGGTCGTAAATTTTCTTTTGCGCCGGGTTTGTTTTCCGTGTGGAATCTTTTGCCATTTTACTTTTCTCCTTTTCTTAAAAAAATAAGCCCATCTTTATGATGGGCTGCATTCTCAACATCCCATCATACAAGCGTTAGCACCTTACCCTTCCGGCAGGTTGCTGTGCGGTCACCGAGCTTGTCTCTCGCGCACTCTTTATGGTCAATTGGGGTCGTATGAAATTATGGTAAAGAATGGTTTGGCTTCTTTATTACGCTTGCCTGTTCTTCCGTTTCACGATGCTTCATTTTCGCCGTATCATGTATCCTCTTCCCCCGGACCGGTAACCAGTTTATAAAAACCGGCGGGCATCATGTCCATTCTTGCGATCAGCCCTTTTGGGGAACGTTCCGCAATCAGGCAGACCGGTTCCGTGCCGGGCTGCCGCAATACCAGGCAAGGCTGCCCCGTACCGCGGATGTACATCATCCGGGTTTTGATTACGATGTTTTCTTTTTCGAGGGTCCGGATTTTTGCGGTAATGTAATCAACGTATCGCGCAGCGGACTTCATTTCCTCAAACACCCAGAAGGAGTTATACCGGAAGTCTGATTTCATGTGACAACGGATCTCTTCGATAGAATATTCGCTGTACATTTTTTCAATTTTGCGCAGAAATTCCTCCTCGCTGATGGGGATTCTCCTGATTGCTTTGGCCGGTCCGGTCTGTTTTGTATTTTCCCGTTTTTGCTGTTTCATGTTATTCCACCCCGTAATTTTCATTATTCATATCCATCAGCTTCCGGATTTCGCCCTCTTCGTCCGGGTCGATCGTCCCCATGTTCGCATGCACCAGGCTTCCGCTCCGGGAAGGCCGCCAGCCGCACAGCCAGTAACTGCCCGGCTCCCGGAACCCGGTCTGGCCATATTCAATGGTATAATAACGGGGATCTTCCCCCTGCAGGCCGTGCACCAGATAGGCGCGGGGGCATAAAGTGGAAAACGAAATGTCTTCGATAAACGGAAACCGGAACCGGGTGATGTAGTACACCGGTTTGCCATTATCTTTGATAACAACCGGCTCCGCCACAAAACTTTCGGCACTGTAACCCGTATCGGCATTTTTATCTTTGATGCCGCGGGCATAGCGGATATAATCCAGGCATACCTCGCTGAATCTGTTGCCAAGCATAAACAGGTTTATGCTGCGCCCCTCTTCGTCCGGAAAAATAAACCCCGGTAAGATTTTGTGTTCTAAACTGTATAATTCTCGCATCGCATTGACCCCTTTCTGCATTTTTTCTTTCCTAATTATATTTTACTGGATTTTGAAAAAAAGTGGTCGCCTGCGGGGCGACATTGTGGATTTCCTTCAGTTTCGATTCCGAGTGAATGCAATACAGGTCCGGGACCGGCCGGCAATTACGGTATGCCTTTTCGTACATGAACCCCCGACATGCTGCCGGGGGCGTTTCCTTTGTGTTTTCCTTATTCAACAGTTCGTTTGATTCTGTTTTTAACATATCCGCTTACCGCCTTTCTTTTGGTTAAACTTGCATCAAATCCTTAAATTTGTTATAATTGTTGCAACTGAAAAATAGTTGCAACTAACCTTTTTTGTTCGAACTTTCGGGAGGTAAAAAGTATGGCAGATCAGATGTTGGAATATAAAGGTTATCATGCAAAAATTTATTTTGATGCAAGGGACGATATTTTTGTCGGAGAAGTGTTTGGCTTAAATGATTCGCTTAACTTCCACGGCAGCACCGTGCAGGAATTAAAGGAAATGTTCCGCCAGTGCATTGATAATTACCTGGACCTTTGCAAAGAATTAGGCGAAGAACCGGAGCGGGAGTTTAAAGGCAGTTTTAATATCAGGGTCCAGCCTGAACTTCACCGTCAGCTGGCCTACAATGCATTAAAAGAAGGTAAGTCGCTAAATCAATATATTAACGAAAGCCTGGAACAGTTTGTTGCAAAAAGTTCCACTCCGCATTCATAAAAGAGAATAGAACCTGCCCTGCCAACCCGGCGAACCCGGATTGGCAGTTTTTTTACGTTTTAGGACTATCCTTCCTCCGGCAGGTTATGTTCTTTCCTGACCTTCGCCTTGTATTTGCTCAGTTTCAGGCTCAGCTGCTCTTTAATTTCCGGATCCGTTTCATTGTCCCATGCACTTCTCAGTTCCTGATACTCCGGATCTTTCTGTAATATGGAGTTCAGCCGCCAGTTTTTCGGTGGTCTGACTCCGAAAAAGATCCGCGCGCCGGTAAAAGGTTTCGGGGGTTCTGTTTTCTGTGTTAAATCTAATGCCATTTTGTTTTGCTCCTTTCCTTTTATAACCGTATCCTGTCCGTTATTTCCCATGACGGTCCTCCTTTTTCCCTCTCTTTTTCAGGTGCGCTTTCTTATATTGCTCTACAAAGAATAACCTGATTTTTTTGTCTATACTTTCAGGCGTATCATCAGCTTCAATCTTAACGGGACAGCTCTTAACAATCTCTTCAAAACCCGGGATGCCTCCGCCATACCAGGGGTATGCGTCATAGTGGCGCTCTATGATATATCCTTCCGGATAATCGGAAAGCCAGAAATCCAGGTTATCCCCGTCCAGAACCCACTCGTCCCAGTTGCCGAACCACATATATGGTTCCAGCGTCTCGCCGGTGCTGTCTGCCCATGACCCGTCCGCTTTTGGCGCAGGCCACGTTTCAACATCTTCATAATCCCGGTTACCTTTACGCAGTTCATAGTGCCACTCACTGGCCTCTACAAACTTTCGTAACGCAATTTCAATATACTCGTCCGTCTGGTCATACAGACCGCATTCCATCAGGAACTCCTTCTCGCTTTCCAGATCGATATAGTCGCTGATGTCCAGTTCCTCGGTATCAATAACGGTCCCGTCCTCCCCGATACTGTCCAGATACACCCTGACGTCATCATTCAGGGGAAGCCCGCCGTTGCCAAATACCTCTGTCCGCACTTCGTCGTAACACAGGTGCCCGCTTGCAGGCACATCATCCTCTGTGAAATAACGGCCCACAAACTTCTCAAAATCCTGGTCCCCCAGCAGTTCGCTCAGAATCTCATCCAGTTCCTCACGGTAGCCATCATAATCTTCCGTATAGGAACTCTCCATTTTTGATGCGTCTATCTCCTCCCTGAATTCCACGCCCGGATAATTGCAGTACAGGACGTGCTTTGCCGGAGTTCCTTTGGCAATTTTCTCTTCCACCCGCTCAAGGTGTTCCTGCCACTCCAGTTCACGCCGTTTTTTCTCCTCTTCCTCCCGTTTCCTTTTCTCTTCTTCCAGCCTTTTTATATCTTCCTCGTCCAGAAATCCCAGCTCTTTCCTTCGCACCGCCCAATACTCCTTCGCAGCCCGGCCTATCTGTTTCCTGCGTTCCGGATCCTTTTCTTTAATCCAATTATGCAAAAATTCCTGATACTTCGCGTCCTTCTGCTTTGCCAGATTCTCTTTGTAATCTTTCGGTATATGGATACCGGGTACGAGTTTAAAACCCTGGAACGGCGAAGACGGGTCTGCATCTTCTTCCAAATCCACTGATACTGCTGTGAAAAAAATCCGGTTCTGCATGCTTTCAGCCTCCTGTCTTTTTTGTTCCTTTTTTTCTTTTACGAATTTTGCCATATCTGAACTCCAGCTCATGATGACTCCTTCTCATCGCTAATCTTTCCTTTTACGGTTTTCTGCTTTTGCTTTTTTCTGTTTTCTACCTATTAATATTGTACAATTTTTCCTGTCCCGTTGTACGGACTTGGAGGGATGCTGCGCGTCCCTGTTTATGCATATTTCAGAATTCCACCCCTTTCCTTCATTATCGGGCAAAAGAAAAAGCCCATCATTGTGACGGGCTGTATGTAAAAACAAAAGCCCATCGGAATGATGGGCTGCATTCTCAACATCCCATCATACAAGCTTTAGCACCTTGCCTTTCCGGCAGGTTGCTGTGCGGTCACCGAGCTTGTCTCTCGCGCACTCTTTATGGTCAATTGGGTCTCTTATGAATTTTTTAATTCCTGCCAGCCCGGCCGTGACGCGGGCCGGCAGGGTTTTTCAATTGGCATTACGCTTCCGGTTTTGTAGCTGCTTCTTTCATTTTTTTATGCGCTTTCCTGTATTGCTTTTTGCAATAGGCCTGCACCTTTGCATCGATGCTTTCCTCTGTGTCGTTCTCTTCCAGTAAAATTGGGCACTTTTTGCGAATCTCTTCAATATCGGGAATACTTCCGCCGTAACAACCGGCATGGCCAGAGTAGTCATACTCTACAAGATAACTTTCCGGATCGTCGCTGAACCAGAAATCCAGTCCGTTATCGATAT
>JAEEGJ010012711.1_pt1 | contig 20721 bp, 15 predicted proteins | sample 8958761 | NCBI WGS metagenome assembly JAEEGJ01 (sample SAMN16246546, study PRJNA631951) | gut metagenome | biome: gut microbiome; feature: rumen; material: RS-attached | host: Bos | place: Iran: Karaj | collected 2018-10
CGTATGACATTTACAGCGATTATCCCCGCCCGTTATGCGTCGACACGTTTTCCGGGCAAGCCGCTGGCAGTTCTCGGCGGAAAGACTGTCATTCAGAGAGTGTATGAGCAGGTGAAAAGCGTGCTCAGCGAGGTGTATGTGGCCACAGATGACGAGCGCATCCTGACATGTGTAGAGGCGTTTGGCGGTAAAGCCGTGATGACACGCAACGACCACCAGAGCGGTACTGACCGTATTCAAGAGGCCGTAGAGAAGACGGGTACACAGGCCGATGTGATTATCAATGTGCAAGGAGACGAGCCTTTTATCCAACCCTCACAGATCCACACACTCATGCAACTCTTCGAGGAGCCGTCGACGCAGATAGGCACCCTCGGAAAACGTTTCGAGAATCTTGAGGCTGTGGAGAATCCAAATTCCCCGAAGATCGTGACCGATACAAAGGGTTTCGCCTTGTATTTCAGTCGTAGCATGATCCCATATATCCGTGGGAAAGCGCGTGAGGACTGGTTTGGCGAATACCCATTCCTGAAGCATCTGGGCGTATATGCCTATCGCAGGGAGGTGTTGGCAGAAGTGACGAAGTTGCCTCAGAGCTCGTTAGAAAAAGCGGAGAGCTTAGAACAGTTGCGTTGGCTGCAGAACGGCTACCGCATCCGCGTAGGACTGACGGATGTGGAAACCGTAGGCATTGATACGCCCGAGGACCTGCAAAGAGCAGAAGAATTCTTAAAAAACAAATCTTAGCGATTCGTAGAGCTGAATCAATAGAATATAGAAGATAAACAGCGGTGCGCCCTTTCGACATCCAAACGAGAGGGCGTCGAGTACATCTGCAAGGGTCTGGAAACGACCCGATACCAAACCGAAAGACGCAGACACAAGGATGATGCCGAAGCTGAGAATCGGCACGATGCTGCGTGAAAATGGCGACGGGAACAGACTACCCGTTGACGACAAAAGCACAGCATGAGGCACTGCCGTTAATAGCAACACCACTCCCACGTAGAACACGAGAAACACAAAAGTGAGTCGTAAGGCCAAACGGTCGCGATAGCTGGTATGAGGCTGAGCGAAGAGTCCGCTTTTCTGCAAGCATCCTAATGCCACTAACAGAAGTACAAGCCACGCCAACCAAGGAGATGCCACCATCGAGGCAAAGCTCCCAAAGAACCAACGTACCCCCTCACCAGAAATGAGTGAGCGCACACCATCAACCCTCATGACAGATAGAATCCATGAGAGAAGGATGAGCACAGACTCGGCAATCAGCAGGAGCAGCATGAGCATCCCATACCGTGAGGTCTTTTCCGGATTACTCATCATCAGCTACAAGGTTGTCGATATCGATGATGTGCAGTTCGATAGCCCGCACCACCAAACGTGTGGCATTAACATTGCCGACGCTCTCCGGGAAGAGTTTTTTAATCAGTTCGTTCTGACGTTTCTCCAGGCTCTTTACACCAAAGGGCATACCTCGCAGACCCGTGATCTGCTCTTTGGTATAACCCAGTGCTAAATGGCGCAGGAAACGCTCGTCGTACTCATCAACCTCATAGCACACCACTGCCTCCTGCTTGGCGAGCTGACCACTAACGGCCTGCTTGAAACGTTCGACGATCTTCTCAAGGATAGGTTCGTTGAATACCAAGGTCTTCCCCTCCATAACTGCATTGACATCGCGACGGGTAAGCAGTTCACCGGTCTTCAGGATGATACCGTCGGCACCGGCATCAAGCACGTCAACCCAGAGCTTCTCGTTGAGAATCTCGCCTGTAAAGATCAGTACTTTGATATCAGGATACATCTCCTTAGTACTCCGACAAATCTCTACACCCACCGTGGTGGAACCGCTCAAGCCCAAATCCAGCAACACGAGGTCGGGCTTCTGCTGCTTGAGCAATTTCCAATAGGCTGGCTCATTCTCTGCCGTTCCAATGACTTCCGCCTCAGGGATATCGCTCTTGAGGATGCCAAGCGTGCCCTTCAACTCTAAGAGCACGTCTTCTACAATGATGACTTTAAACTGATCCATAATTCTTCTATTCTTTTTGTTGATTTGACACTTGAGGGGCAGCCGGGAGGATGATGCGCACCAACGACTGGCCGTCGCGCACTTCTGCCCAGATACCACACATACGACGATTGGTGGCCTCACCATGATCACGAACAATCTGACGACACAGCAGATAAGGGATGTTCTGCACGGAAACAGGCGTGAACAAAGTCTGCGCTTCACTATCGCTCAGATGGAGATTGGGCATAGGCATCGTAATCTCCACACACTTGCCATCATGGATGGGCGACACCTCAGAAGGCTCCTTGCCCCCACCCTGTTTGCGAAGGATGGAGAACAGGTAACTGATAAGATTCTCATCACCCAGAATACCATTCTTCAGACGATGGATATGCAGGTTTGAACGCTCCGTCTGGTCCATAGCCTGTTGGGAAAGCAGACCATAGAGGGCGCGATAATAGCCCACAATCTCTGAAAGTGACTCTTCTTCACCCTGATCCACCAACTGACGGATGCGAGATGGGTAATACATCGTTTCGTGCTTGAGGGTGGAGAGGCAGTTGTCGAGAACCGCATTCGATACGTGCAGATTAGCTGTCTCGAGTTCTAAACGTCGCAATTCATCGTCCATCATTTCCAAACTCGACATCTGCTGACGTTCCATCAGGAAACGATAGTAGAGCCGGTGGCGGTAATACAAGAGATAATAGGCAGGCAGAATGGATAAAAGCACAAGGATGAGCAGGATCATGGCAATACGCTTATTGGTCTGCGACTGCTGCATCATGCGACAATAATCTGCCAGGGTATTATCTGCCGACATTTCCTTATACAACTGTGTGTAGATACGGTTGTTATAGTGATAGAGTTGCCACTCATGGAGGGCCAGCGCAGCCACAGCACTCTCATTGCGGATATCGAGGATGACGTTGTAATTGGTGGGAAGCGAATCCTGATACCATTTGATTTCAGGAATCATCAATGAGAGGTCACCTTGTCGCAGCATCAGGTCCTGCCCCTTCGGACAGAGCTGCTGGTAATGAAGGTTCAGATAATAACGACAGGAGTCAGCGAATAATAGAGTGCGCTCGTAGGTGCCGTTGATATTGGAGAAATAGGCCGAATCAGCATAGATACTCGCCTTACCCACATAATCGTTGGGATTTACAGGAATTGGTTCATCATTTTGGGCGATGGCAGGTGTAATGCCGCTCACCATCATGATAACAGTGATTAGCAGGCGCACCACACCTTTCGGCAGACGGAAAGAGAAACGGGAACCTTCGCCCTTCTTACTCTCTGCGGTGATCTGACAAACAGAGAAGATCTGACTGATCTTACGGTATTTCTCGATGATTCCTTTACAGTTCAACAGGCCGAAACCATGATTGACAAGGGGCTTGGGATCAAAGATATGTGTTAATTGGTCTTCAGACATTCCCTCTCCCGTATCGGCCACCGATATTTCCACAAAGTCAGGTGTCTGATGGGCAGAAACGGTGACAGAACCTCCTTCAGCGGTGAATTTACGGGCGTTGTCTGCCAAGGTATTTAGCATGAAGAGCGTTAAGACACGATCGGCTTTGACCTGAGCATCGGTGGGCTGCACATCAAGGGTGATGCCTTTCATGGCAAAGGTCTTACGACTATGCGACATCAGATCGAAAAGTGTTTGCAGGGGGAAACTCTCAATTTTGAGGTTCAGTTCTCCCTGACGCAACTGTATCCACTGCGTGAGGATATCGTTGTAATCGTTAATCTGGTCGGTAAGCTCACGGACGTATGCAAGACTCTCCTGTTTGCTGGTTGCATCGAGATCGTCCAAACGACTGATTTCGTGGATGATACGATCGATGAAAGGCGTTATACCATTAACGAGTGAGATCTTGGCACGCTGCTCCAGGTGACGACGTTCGTTGTCTTCGAGACGCAGTTTGCTGGCAGACACATCATCCTGACGCTGCTCCAGTTCGTCCTCAAGCTGACTATAGCCTCCCTTTTTCTTCTTGTTCAGACGGTTAAAGAGCCACAATAGGAATAACAAGAGAATAATGGCCACCACCACCGCTACCAACATGATATTCAGTTGGTTGGCGCTGCGTTCATACTGCGCTGCACGGGCCTCTAACTGACGGTCCTGACGGGTTTCGCTCATCAAGTCGATATAAGCATTGCGATTCTCGTCGCTCAAGTGTTTCTCGTCCATCGCGGAATACACAAGACTCAGCTGCTCACGGATACTGGCCACAAGGTCAGGTGCCTGATAGATGGCAGAATCGGAGAGTGCCTGCTCCAGATTATAGAGGGCCGATTCATAATCATCAATCTGACGATAACAGGAAGCCAAGGTACGGTAGGCACCGGCTATCTGATAGATGTCGCCATAAAGGGTGAAGAGATGAAGGGCATCTTCTGCGAGCCATCCTGCCAGCATGTCGTCGTCAACACCTTCGGGATTAATGAACTTCATGGCTGGCAGATTGTCGGCCAACAACTGGTTGCGGTAATCGGGATCCATGAGGTGTTCAGAGAGGGCCTCGAGAGCATTGGCAGCGAAATAGGGATAATTTCCTTGACGGGCATGGATGAAGCATCGCAACAGCATGTCGAACTCCTCCTGATTGATATCCTGCTGGGTACCTGTAGTGATGATGCCTCCAGAACCTACATAATAGAGATAGTTCAGCCATTGGGCCGTGTCGTTCCTGAGGTCGTTGGCATCAATATTCTGAATAGCATCAATAGACTGTCGCTCCAAGCCTACATAATAATAATAGGTGGAAGTGACAATGGCCATCTCCGATTCTGCATAACGCAGACGTCTTAACTGAGACTCGCTTAACTGGGCTCGTTCCTCATCGATACGCTTTAGAGCCTCTATTGCATTCTCGCGGTATTCATAGAATTCACGGTTCTTGGAACGACGCTGACAGAGACGCATTTGCTGAACATAACTAACGAGTAGTTCTGTTTGATTATCAGTAATTTGTGGTATTTCGTTCAAGCGTTGCTCTGCCTCATTGTATTGCATTTTGACAATGTCTGTGAAGGCCAGGTTATTGAGGGCCTCTGCACGTCCTTTGTCATAATGGGCAGACAGATCATAGGCTTGTTTCGCATAGTATTCAGTAGAGTCAACATTCTTGTAATGATAGGCGTAAGAGAGGGCATTCAGCTTGTCGACCGCTTGCCTATCAGGTTGTGCGCAGGCTGAAAAGAGAATGATTGATAATATGAATAGCCAGAACTTCATAAAAAAATAATCCCTCCCGCCATTGTGGCAGCGAGAGGGATTGTTATGGATATTAAGCGCGAGCCTTAGCCACGTAACCTAATGCTTCCTTGCACTTGTCGGTCACATACTGCCAATCGCCAGCCTTTACCTTATCTGAGGGGAAGAGCTTAGAGCCCATACCTACACAGAACACACCGGCCTTGAACCACTTGGTGAGGTTTTCTTCCTCAGGAGCGACACCACCCGTGACCATGATCTTTGACCAAGGCATGGGAGCCTTCAGACCCTTCACCATGTTAGGACCAACCACATCGCCTGGGAACACTTTCGTCAGGTCGCAGCCCAGTTCCTGAGCCTTACCAATCTCAGAAACAGTCATGCAGCCTGGGCAATAAGGAACCAAACGACGGTTGCAGACAGGAGCAATCTCAGGATTAAACAGAGGACCAACGACGAAGTTGGCACCCAGCTGCAGATAGAGGGCTGCTGTGGGAGCATCCACAACAGAACCGATACCCAGCGCCAGTTCAGGACACTCCTTATCGGCCCACTTCACCAACTCGCCGAATACTTCCTGGGCGAAGTCGCCGCGGTTTGTAAACTCAAAAGCACGAACGCCACCCTCATAGCAGGCCTTGACCACGTTCTTACATACTTCCAGATCCTTATGATAGAAGACGGGTACCATACCGGTATCTCCAATCTTCTTCAATACTGCAATTTTATCAAACTTTGCCATAATTGTCAATTATCAATTTTCAATTATCAATTAGCTTTAGCGCTGAACGCGGCCACTGGCGTTGCCACCTGCGAGCGATTCCACTTCCTCAGCAGAAACCAGGTTGAAATCGCCATTGATGGTATGCTTCAGGGCAGAAGCAGCCACAGCAAACTCGAGAGCCTCGCCTTGTGTCTTCTTGGTGAGCAGACCATGAATCAAACCACCTGAGAAAGAATCACCACCACCCACGCGGTCGATGATCGGATTAATCTCATAACGCTTTGACTGATAGAACTCTTTACCATCATAGATCAGGGCCTTCCAGCCGTTGAAAGTGGCACTATAGCTCTCGCGAAGTGTAGAAACAACATACTTGAAACCAAACTCCTGCATCATCTGCTTAAAGATACCCTCATAGCCAGCAGCATCGGTCTTGCCACCCTCTACGTCAGCATCGGGCTTGAAACCAAGACAGAGCTCTGCATCCTCCTCATTACCAATACATACATCGACATACTGCATCAGGGGACGCATAATAGAGATAGCTTTCTCAGAGGTCCACAGCTTTTTACGGAAGTTCAGGTCGACAGATACAGTGACACCATGACGCTTGGCAGCCTCACAGGCAAGTTTTGTCAGTTCTGCAGCCTTATCACTGATGGCTGGTGTAATTCCAGACCAATGGAACCAGGCAGCTCCCTCCATAACCTTATCAAAGTCGAAATCAGCAGGAACAGCCTCGGCGATAGAAGAGTGCGCACGATCATAGATAACCTTTGAGGGACGCATGGAAGCACCTGTCTCAGCATAGTACAGACCTACGCGGTCGCCACCACGGGCTACAAATTCGGTATTGACACCATAACGACGCAGTGCGTTGACGGCAATCTGACCAATCTCATGCTTAGGAAGTTTGGATACGAAGTAAGCCTCGTGACCATAATTAGCCACTGAAATAGCCACGTTGGCCTCACCACCACCAGGGATGATGCGGAATGATTCACTCTGAATGAAACGGTCGTTTCCCTGCGGGGAAAGGCGAAGCATAATCTCGCCCAATGTTACGATTTTTGCCATTGCTTTTTTGCTTTTGTTTTATAGATTAATACTATTTCTTACTTTTCGACGACAAAAGTACGACTTTTTTCTGAAACCACCAAATATTATATACCTAAAAAGAGCAGAAAAGTTACGGAAACGATTTCGTTACAAAATCATTTGGTGGTATCAATTATTATTTGTACCTTTGCACGGAAAAAGGTAAATCAAAATGGGTAAAGAGAATATCAGAATCAAGGATATAGCCGAGCGCGCAGGCGTTTCGGTAGGTACGGTAGACCGTGTACTCCACAATCGTCCTAATGTGTCGAAGACTGCACTTGAAAAGGTGAACAAGGCTTTGGCAGAGATGGATTACAAGCCAAATATGTATGCCTCGGCCCTTGCATATAATAAGAAATACACCTTTTATTGTGTACTCCCCAAGCACGAGCAGGAAGCCTATTGGGATGAGATCGAAGAAGGAGCACAGGCATGTACGGACTTCCGTCGCGATTTTGGTATCACCCTGAGGTTCCTCTATTACGAACGCTTCAACAATGCCTCCTTCACCCGCATGGTACGCGAGTTCTTTTCCGAGAAGTTTGATGGGGTAATCATCGTGCCCACTACTTTGGAGCAGACCGCCCGCTTTACGGAAAAGCTCATCGACAGAGGCATACCCTACGTGTTGCTCGACAGCTATATGCCCGACCTGAAGCCTCTGGCATTCTTCGGTCAGGACTCTTTTGCCAGCGGATACTTCGCTGCGCGCATGCTGATGCTCATTGCCGCCAAGGAGAAGGAAATTGCGCTGGTAAAGCAGACACGCGATGGTAAAGTAGGATCAAAACAGCAGGCTAACCGCGAAACAGGATTCCGTCATTATATGGTTGACCACTTCCCCGATGTCAAGATCACCGAAGTAGACCTGCCATTGGATGAAGAGCGTGTGGAATACGACACCATTCTTGAGAAATTCTTCGGGGATCACCCCAGTATCCACCATTGCATCACTTTTAATTCAAAGGCGCATATTGTGGGTGAGTTCCTCAAGAAGAGTAACCGACGGAATATCCAGATTATGGGTTATGATATGGTGCCGAAGAACGAGGCCTGTATCCGTCAGGGCAGCATCTCCTTCCTGATAGCGCAGCATGCTTATCAGCAGGGCTACGCCAGTGTGGATGCCCTCTTCAATGCCATCGTACTGAAGCGTGAGGTGAATCCCGTGAACTATATGCCCATTGAGATCCTGACGAAGGAAAATGTCGATTTCTATCGGCGTAAGGCTATTTAGCATCCAAACTTTCAAAAAAGTATACTAAACAAATTACAAAACAAATGGAATTAGCAACTTACTTAAAAATTAATCCGGCAGACAGCGTGGTGGTCTGCCTGCAGCCTAAGAAAAAAGGAGAAATCATCACGGTCGATGGTATGTCAGTGGTCTTGAATCAGGACACACCGGCGGGTCATAAGGTTCTCATCAAGGATGTCAAAGAAGGTGAGAATATCATCAAATACGGCTATCCCATCGGTCATGCTAAAGAGAATCTGAAAGCCGGTGACTGGGTAAACGAAAACAACCTGAAGACCAATCTTTCCGGTACCCTCGAATACACCTACAACCCTGTAGGCGAAGAACTATCGATCAAGAAAGAGAACCGCACCTTCAAAGGCTATAAGCGTAAGAATGGCGATGTGGGTGTACGTAATGAGATATGGATTGTGCCCACCGTAGGTTGCGTGAACGGCATCGCTGAGAAACTGGCAGAAAAGCTACGCAACGAAACCCAACTGGAAGGTATCGACAGTGTGTATGCTTGGCATCACAATTACGGTTGTTCACAGCTTTCCGAAGATCACGAGAATACGCGTAAGGTACTTCGCGACATCTGTCTGCACCCGAATGCTGGTGGTGTGCTGGTGCTGAGTCTAGGTTGTGAGAATAACCAGCCTGATGACTTCATGGCTATGTTGGGCGACTACGACAAAGACCGTATCAAGCTGTTGGTAACCCAGAAGGTGGAAGGCGACGAAGTGGAGGCCGGTATGGCCATCCTTCGCAATCTCTATGACATAGCCAAGAAAGACCAGCGTGAGGATGTGCCCGTAAGCGAACTTCGTGTCGGTCTGAAGTGTGGCGGCAGCGATGGCTTCAGCGGAATCACAGCCAATCCATTGGTGGGTGAGTTCAGCGACTGGCTCGTGGCCCAGGGCGGTACCAGCGTACTGACGGAGGTGCCCGAGATGTTTGGTGCAGAGACCATCCTGATGAACCGTTGTCGTACGGAAACGCTCTTTAACCAGACCGTTTCGATGATCAACAACTTCAAGGAGTATTTCCTGTCACATGGAGAGCCTGTGGGAGAGAACCCCTCACCAGGTAATAAGGCCGGTGGCATCTCTACCCTCGAGGACAAAGCCTTAGGTTGTACACAGAAGTGTGGCAAGGCTCCCGTGAGCGGCGTAATGGAGTATGGCGACCGTTTGACCAATAAAGGCTTGAACCTCTTGTCGGCTCCAGGAAACGATCTGGTAGCATCGACGGCACTCGCTTCCTGCGGTTGTCATATTGTGCTCTTCACCACGGGACGTGGAACACCATTCGGAACCTTCGTTCCCACAATGAAGATTGCTACCAATCCTACGTTGGCTAAGAACAAGCCCAGTTGGGTGGATTTCTCTGCAGGACAATTGGTGGAGGGTCGCACCATGCAGGAACTGGTGCCTGAGTTTATCGACAAGGTGCTTGCGGTGGCCAGTGGCCAACCCGCCAGGAATGAAGAGAACGGCTATCGTGAAATATCAATTTTCAAAAACGGCGTTACGCTTTAGTGAATAATTAATTAGTGAATAATAAAGGGCTCATCGCATTATCACCCCTCGGGGTGTTCGTGATATTGTATTTAGTCACCAGCATCATTGCTGGTGACTTCTACAAGGTGCCCATTACAGTGGCGTTCATGATCTCCAGCATTTATGCTGTGGCCATCTTCCGAGACCGCCCCCTGAAAGAGCGCATCGATATTTTCAGTCGTGGCGCAGGCTCTAATCAGATGATGCTCATGATCTGGATCTTCCTTCTGGCAGGAGCTTTTGCCAATTCTGCCAAGATGATGGGAAGCATCGATGCCACTGTTAATCTGACATTACACCTCCTACCCTCGCAGATGTTGTTGGCAGGTCTGTTCTTGGCAGCCTGTTTCATCTCTATTTCTATCGGCACAAGCGTAGGTACCATCGTAGCACTGACACCCATCGCCGTTGGTGTAGCGCAACAGACAGGTACCGATGTAGCCTTGATAACAGCTGTCGTCGTAGGCGGGTCATTCTTTGGCGATAACCTCTCGTTTATATCAGACACTACCATCGTCGCAACCTCTACCCAAGGCTGTAAGCTGAGTGATAAATTCCGGGTAAACTCCTTTATTGTCGTTCCCGCCGCGCTGGTCATTCTGATCATATACTATATCATGGGAACCGATATCCAGGCCGCCCATCAGACGAATACTGTGGAATGGGTGAAGGTCATCCCCTACCTCATTGTGCTCATCACGGCCATCTTCGGTATGAACGTGATGGCGGTACTCACACTCGGCATCTTACTCACGGGCTGTATTGGCATACTCTCGGGCAGTTTCGACATCTTCGGATGGATGAAATCTATGGGCGGCGGTATGGTCGGTATGGGAGAACTCATCATCGTCACGATGTTAGCGGGCGGTATGCTGGAACTAATCAAACAGCAAGGTGGTATCGAGTTTGTCATCGAGTGGATGGTGAAACATATCCATAACAAACGGGGGGCAGAGTTATGCATCGGTGGTTTGGTAGGATTTGTCGATATCTGCACAGCCAACAACACGGTGGCCATCATCACGGTAGGCGGCATTGCCAAGCAGATTGGCGACCGCTATGGCGTAGACAACAAAAAAGCCGCATCGATCCTCGACACTTGTTCGTGTTTTGTACAAGGGCTGATACCATACGGTGCGCAGCTGCTGATTGCAGCCGGACTGGCAACGATCAATCCTGTGAGCATCATTCCTTATCTCTTCTATCCCTTCGCCATCGGGATTGCTGCATTACTCTCGATCATATTCCGCTATCCACGACGTTACTCATAAATAATAAATAAGGTGAACATTATCCAACGCAATTTCTTCCGACTCATCCGTTGCGGTGAATTCAACAAGCAGGAACAGATTGAGCCGATGTCCATCAGCAAATGGAACAAGCTTTATCAGCTGGCGCTCATGCATCAGGTGGTGCCATCGGTCTATGCAGGTATTGAGCGATGTAAGGATCAGTTCCATCTTCACCTGTCGGAAAAGCAGATGAAAGAATGGGGAAAAGCCCAGGCAGAAGCCTGTCTTTCGAACCAGCAAGAGGAGGAGAACGAACTGTTGCGGGCTGATCATCTGACGAATCCCCTGTTGAACAAGAAACTACAGGCCATACTCGACGATGAGCAATCGGATATCGCCACCCGTCAGCTACTGTTGATTATTATCCATATCACGCGTCATATTCTGAATGAGGGCGTGCCTGTCTATAATCTTGTGCAACTGGGAAAGTATCTCAATGCAGAGGGGCACCGCGTGGATTTCTTCACCCTGAACCAATGGCTGAAGAAACTGGGGTTCACGCCAATGGCACAGCTCGAAGGGGCACTGTTGATTCAAATGTTCGGATTCAGTAAGGAGGAGGTTCCTTTTTTAGTGGAAGAGCCCGACAAACGGGTGGAACATGTAGCACAGGAACTGACGGAATTCACTAATACCCGTTTTGAAGATTTCTATTTTTCTCAGGATTCTAACAGTGTGTTTGTGCATACCAGCAACAGCATAGCGATACTCGGTCATATCCGTCGCTCTGCACACTATTTCCGCTATCTGCCCTCAGAGACGCTGACGAATTTCTTCTCCTCTTTCGCCCACTCTCTCTCGCATATTGAAGAATAGGAAAACTTAGGTTCTCATAGGAATGCCTAAGTCTTCCTAAGAAATTCACTCGATTACGACTATTGTGGCAGCAGCTTCTTCCGAAGCCTTATTGATGGAGTCCTGTTCGGCTTTCAGCTTGGCAGCACGAATCATCTCTTCTTCTAAGCGATCATATTCGTTCTTGGCTTCATCGTAATAGTATCCCTGCTCATGATCCTCCATATACTTCTTGAACGACTCCATCGAATTACCGATCTTAGCCGTCACGAAGTCTAAGGAATCAATCATCAGTCGTGCCTCGCGCACATGCACATTATCGGGGTTGCGGTCGATAAAGAGCTGGAGGGCAGATTTTGACTGACTAATACGGGCATTATCCCAATCACGGTCAATCTTCTTCAGAGCCATCAGATGTACTTTTATGGAATCTCGATGAGCCACAGGCGCTTCAATATACATATCGAGGAAATTCTGCAGCACAGCCGGTTCCGTACTCATCATGGCATTCTCGTAGGCACGCAACTCATTCTCCTGCTGTGTCTTCTGCGCATAATAGATACCCAGCATCACGATGATCAGTGCCAGTACAAAGGCAATGATCAGCGCCGACCAGAAAGCCTTGCGACTCTTTTTCTTAGGCGGCTGCTGTTCCACTTCAGTCGGAATAATCGGAGTATTCAGAGTACTCGGAGTATTCTGATTACTCGGAATCATCTCTTCCGGTTCCGAGGCTGCAGCATTGATAGAACAATGGCAGTTCGGACACTCATGATCATCCTTGAAGATATATTCTCCACAATCAGGGCAACGAGTCACCTTGCCTGCAATATCAATTCCACATGATGGGCACGTTCTTGCGCGGTCGCTTACCTGATGGCCGCATTCGGGACACTTTATTATCATATTAGTAATTTACAATTTGACGATTTACAATTTACAATTTATTATGCCATTTGAATATTTTGCAATTTAATGGTGACGGAAGCGGATCTCACGTAGACCATGCTTTCCGAGGAACCTCGACTTGTCAACATAGCCGTTGATACCTACGATACGACCTTTACCCGTGTACTGCCACATGGTGATATCGCGCTCATCTGCCAGCACAGGCTCCTCGTCGAGATACATCGCAATCATCAGCTGGTAGTCGTCGAGTTTGCCCACTAAATGCCAGTTGTAGAAATTGCGGAAGGTGTAGACCAACGGTTTCTGACGATAGGCATGCTCCACCATCCGGAGGAATGTCAGCAGCGAGTCGCAGAACTGGTCTACCTGCAGACCGCCTAAGGTCTCTACATCGATCATCGGTATCAGATCCTGTTCGCCTGGCAGACACTGGGCCGTAAAATTCTCCAACTGCTTCTGCAGCGGTGTCTTCGGGCGGAAGAAATGATAGGAGCCCACCTTCAGACCATAGCGATGCGCCAAGTTGATGTTACGCTCAAACTTAGGATCAATACGGTCGCCACCCTCCGTGGCTTTCAGATAGACGTAGGCCATCTTGGTATTCTCACCCACTGTCTCCCAGAACACATCACCCTGGTAACGGCTCAGGTCGATGCCGTGTATATGACCACAGGTGTCCTCACATTGCAGGAATGGATCGTAATCCGGATCATTCAGGCGTGGATCGGGCTTGGGAGCTACGGCACGAACCACCTTACTCTTCTTTCCCTTGGCTTTCGACTTCGTCTTGGCCTTCTTCTTCACCACCTTCGTACTTTTAGCGCGTGTGCGACGCTGCTGTTTCTTGGGTTTGGCACCTAATGCCTCACCTGCCGTCAGCATCGCTATCAATAATACTATAATATAAAATATGTAGGATCTTTTCATCGTTTCCAAATTTTGAGCCACAAAATTACACTTTTTTTTCCGAAAACGAGAAAACCTTCCTCATATTTTTTTATTATTTCCCCTCAATCGTGCGCAATGTCAAGGAGAAAACAAAAATCCCCCGCAATATATTTGCGAGGGATTCTGTTGTATTATCTTCTTGGAGCACCAGGTGCACCAGAAGCGCCAGCACCACCAGGTCTGCCTCCACCGGGGAATCCTCCGAAGCCGCCAAAGCCCTGCTGAGGTGCAATCTCTGGCTCGCCGAAGACAGATGCCTCTGCATCCTTGTCGTTCAGCTTGAACACCATGAACTTTGGATTCTTTTCCGTGCAGGGAGCCCACGCGCCACCCTTCGGGCCGTTAGGATCGCTGTACTTGGCAAAGTTGGTCCAAGCGGTGAGCATCTTCTCAGAGAGATCCCAGTCGCCCTTGGTCCAAGGACGCCAGCAATGCTTCAAGCTCTTGAATACGAACCATAGGTCTGAAGAGTGGAACGCACCACGCAGACGCTGTGTCACCTCGGGATGGCTGCCATCATCGGGCAACGGACGGGCGAACTCGTATGCCCAAGCCTTACCGCCCTTCTCAGCACGAACTTTACAGAACTCGGCAATGTTCGGTGCCATATTACCCATGTCGTTCAGCGTGAAACCAATCATATATGGCACATCAGCCAAGGTTCCCTCGCGGGTAGCATCGTCGAAACTCTTTTTGCTCACATAGCCGTCGAGCATCGGCATGAAGCCCATACCCATACGCATCATACCCATCATACCGCCCTGTTGCTGCTGACCGGCGCTGTTCACCTGCTGATAGATTGTAGGCAAAGCGAAGATGGTCTCCGTACTTGCCTGACGCATCTTCTGCAGATCGGTCATACCGGCCCAGTCGAACATCTTCTTGGCATTATTAGCGGCATCTTCAATAGAACCACCGCTATAACGGCCACCCATCATACCACCGCCATTAGGATTGGGAATGCTCAGTCCCTGGGCACTCATAATCACAGCCTTGTGGAACAGGCCACGAGCCAGCGGGCTTTCGCACAGCGTACGAACGCTACCACCACCGGCACTCTGTCCGAAGATCGTTACGTTGTTGGGGTCACCACCAAACTGGGCAATGTTCTTCTTGATCCACTTCAGAGCCTCAATCTGATCGAGGATACCATAGTTACCAGACACCTTGTTTGGGCTTTCCTCAGCCAATGCGGGATGACAGAGGAAACCGAAGATACCTAAACGGTAGTTGATAGAGACGAGCACCACATCCTTGGCACCCCACTCCTGTCCGTCGAACTCAGGCTCAGAGCCGAAGCCCTCGCGATAACCACCACCATGAATCCACAGAGCCACAGGCAGTTTCTTATTCACCTGACCAGGCGCCTTGGTCCATACGTTCAGATACAGACAGTCCTCACTGAAAGCGGCTTCCTTACCATAGCCCCACTCGGTATAATAACCACCGGTGTACTGGATGGCCTGATAGCTGGGACGTCCGAAAGTATCACATTTCTTCACACCCTTCCAGGGCACTACGGGCTGCGGAGCCTTCCAACGGTTCTCGCGGATGGGAGGTGCAGCGTATGGAATGCCACGATACACAAACACATCAGGATGATCGTCAGCCAGGACGCCCTGAACCTGACCACCTTCGATTGTTAACACGGGGTTGTTCTGCGCATTGGCAGAAACTGCTACCAAAAGCAGTAGTGGTAATAAGTTTTTTTTCATAAATAGTTGTATTAATAAAGTTGGTATCTATAAACTATAAACTCTAAACTATAAACTCTATCCTACCTCACCACACGTGTGAACTCCGGCTTGGCACCAGCTTCCTTACCCACCGTTACATAGATGGTCGAGGTCTGCTCACCACCGCCGCCGAAGCCACGGCTCTTCACCTTAAATTCATAGTCAATGCTGTCGTCTGTCGTACGCTTGCCGAAGGTCTGCGGTGTGCCCAAGGGGAACTGATAGCTCGAGCAGGCAGCGTCGAAGATGGCCTTCTCAGCATCGGTCACAGGCTGCTGGGCAGAATAAGCGGGTAACGGCTTGACAGAACCTTTCTTATAGCCGTTTTCCTTCAGGAAACGGTCAAGCTCCTTAGCTGCTGATTTCACACGGGCCTGACGAACGCCGTAGCCCGGCTGTATTTTAGCCTTGGGAAGCGCTTTCACAAGGTCAGCTGACGATGATTCCAAACCACCACTACCGAAAGTACAGAAGGGCACAATGGTCTTCCCGGCGAAGTCGTACTTCTTGACGAGTGTAACCACTGGTGCGGCGTATGTTCCACCCCAGATGGGATAGCCTAAATAGATCACGTCGTAGGCCTTCAGGTCGGCCTTCAACGGCTTAATCTCGGGCTCCTTGTCCCTCTGGGCACGCTGCATCGTTTCCTGGAAATTTCCGGAATACGGCTTCACGGCCTCGATGCTCTCAATGTCAGCACCCAGTTGTTTCTGTAATACCTCGGCCACAGCCTTGGTCGTGTTAGTCTCTGAGAAATAAAGAACCAGTTTCTTTTGTGCGAAACCAGTAGTCACGAATGCTGCCATAGCAAACAGTAATAAAATCCTTTTCATAAGTTGATAATTAAGTTATGATCATAAGTCGCTGCAAAGATACACATAATTATTTTATTCCCGCACATTTCATCGAAAAAAATTCAATTGAGCTTGCTATTTTCCTTCAAATTTCCTCACTTACATTGTTGGGCGGCGATGCGGCCGGAGACCATGATTTCCGTGAGGGCATTGCCACCGAGACGGTTGCCGCCGTGGATACCGCCCGTCACCTCGCCTGCGGCAAAGAGACCCGGGATGGGATGACCATTAGCGTCGAGCACTCGGCGCTGTTCATCTACCACCAGTCCGCCCATGGTGTGATGGGTAGAGGGTGCCAGCGTGCGGATAATGAGTCGTGTGGAGTCGAGCGAATAGGTCGAGGCATCGTAACTGCCGTCGGCACGGCGCTTCACATTGCCGATGGTCGAGGCAGCATGACGCTTGCCTACGTCCTGAGGCTCGCTACCAGCCATGATGGCCTGGTCGTAGTCGCGGATGGTCTTGATGACCTCGTCGGCCTTAGCCCTGACCCTCAGTTCCTTGAAGAGGGCATCGAGCTGGTCGGGTGTGCGTATGTACTGCTTGCCGGGTACGTTATCGCCCTTCACCTCGCCGCCGGTGGGCAGGTTACTGCTCTCGCCACGAATGTAGAGGTAGGCCCCCTGCTTGCCCATCATGGTGATGCCGTTCTCAAAAGCCTTGATGGTAAGCACATCGCGCTCACGGGTCTCATCGACGAAACGGTGACCATCTTTTCCGCTGACAAAGATAGCATCGACCACACTGCCGAAGGCCAGATTGCCATAATCCACAAACCCTAATGGCATCAGCTGTGTCCATCCCATACCCGTGACACCAGCGTTCACCTTCTGTGCCATCCAGATGCCGTCGCCCTGTTGCGACGAGCGGTTGGTGGTGGCCATGCGAGTAGTGAGCCACTCCTTGTTCCAGTAGCTGTTCGTTTCAATCACCTTGCGGATGTTCGCCGCATAGCCGCCGGTGCAGATGATCACTCCCTTACGGGCGTGGGCCGTCACATCGGTACCGTCAGCCATACGAGCCGTCACACCCGTCACCCTTCCGTTCTCAAAGATCAGGTCTTGTGCCGTGGTAGCTTTCATCAGACGGTTCTCCTTGTTGGCTCTGATGAAAGCCGTATAGGGCGCCATGATGTAGGACCCCCAGTTGCCGTCGTAGTGCTCCGTCGTGCCGTCGCCGTCGGTGTCGATGTCGGCACCGGTCATCACATTGCCGCGATACCACATCATACCCACGATGATGACCTGCTGCTCTAAGAAGTTCACGCCCATCTTCATCAGCCACGGCTTCAGCTCCTGACCCTGTTCCACGAACTGCCGCAACAACGGCTCACTGCTATACACCCATGATGTGCCGTCGGCACTCTGGCGCAGACCGCCATTATAAGTCTGGAAGATGTGCAGGTTAGGCGTCGAGAAGAGCGTCAGTTCCGTCTCGGGCACGCCGCGCTGCAACTTGGGCTTCGCCCATGCCAGATAGGCCGTTATCTCCTTCTTCAGGGCCTGGAGCGTGGGCAGGTACTCGCTGTGTACACCGTGCTTCGACAGTTCCTCCAGATTGCCCGGCTCGAAGGCGTGGCTCTTATAGTACGCCTCGTCGAAAGGTTTCTCGTCCCATTGCAGGATGAGTTCCAGATCGGCGATACAGCCCGTGCCCGACTTCACCTTGGGATAGCTCTTGCCGTCGTAACCGGTTCCGATCTTGGCGTCGGGGTGTGCCGGATCCCACACTAAGTAGGGCACCGCACTCTGATAGATGCCGCCAGAGAGGAGCGTGTTGCCGCCCATCTCCGCGTTCTTCTCTATCACAAGCACCGTATTACCTAACTGTGCCGCCTCGGCAGCCGCCGAGAGACCTGCACCGCCAGCACCGATGATAACCACGTCCCACGTGCCTTCTATCTTCTCGGTATGCTTAGCCACAAGGGTATTTGCCTGGAACTGTTTCAGGTCCGACACCTTTGCCTGCTGGGCGGCATCGTCCACGGCCTTCTTCAGCGCACGGCTCGTTACCGTAGCACCTGTCAGGGCATCGACGCCCGTGCCGTTAGCCTCCACCAAACGGGGGATGAGTTCGTTGAACACGATGTCACCCACGTGAGGCGTTTCCGTCTGTTCCAATACTTCGATACGCTCCAAGCACGAGTCGTTGAACGTCACCCGTACCCGTACGTCGCCGTTTTGCCCCTGCGCCGTCGCCTCGTAGGTCCCTGCCTGGAAAGTCAGCGGCGCCTCCTGTCTACAGCCGCAAATCAGGATGGCGGCGAGCACCCAATGGATCATCTTTTTCATCATTCTTTTATTATATCGTTACTACTCATTTTTGTCCTCTTCGCCATGTGTTATAATCTCACACCTACGGATGCATTGATATACCAGTCGTTCAGATGGCCGTGCATCGCATGATGCTTATAGTTGAAGTTGTTGAACTGGCCATTGGCATTGATGAAGTATCGGCTCCAGTTGTAAGTGATTGAAAGACGCGTGGTGAAATTCAGGGCCACGCGGTTGTTGCGCGAGTGTTCACCCGAGCTTTGTATTTTGTATTCGTCTGAGAAATCTAAACGATCAACTTTGATACTTTCATCTGCAAACACTTTCTTGACAGCATATTCAACAAGATGTTTATTTATCACCTCCTCGAGATTGCTTTCGTAAGTGTTGATGCGGGTGTGGTTCACAAGCGTCACCATCGGCATCGCCAAGGCGCTGATGAGCCATCCCTTGGCAGGTACGAAGTTGTAGGCATAGCCACCGCCCATAGCTAACTGATACTGGCGCAAGCGCCCAATACCATCCATCCAATAGATGAGCTCGGCATTATGTTTGTCAGCGTAGTCGAAATCAGCATAATAGCCCATCAATCCTACGATGGGTGAGCCTGCCGAACGGGCCTGAATAGTCTTCTGGTTGTAGGCAGCGGCGTAAGAGAATTTCTTGTGGTTGAAGATATAGAAGCCGTCGAAAATCAACGTCTTGATGGATATGGGCGGGGAAACTTTTTCCTCCTCCGTTTCATCCCACGCGTATGTGTCTCCCCAATCGGAGAACATGTATTTATTCGCTTCCTCATCATAACCTATGAGGCCCCTGTTTCTTACCATTCCAGAATAGTGTGTGCTCATGGTGTTCGACTTGAACTTGTGCCAACGCAGGTTCAGGCTATACCAGTTGCCCACACTTCTAAGCGTCAGGTTCTGGCTCTTGTCTCCCCCTACGGGAAAGGAGTAACTGACACTCAAGCCCTTGTACCCCACTTTAACACCTAAAGAGGTTGAAACTTTTGTCATGATGCGTGGATCGATGGCCATGTCGCCCACTCCCATCACAAAGGGCATCATGCTCTCTCCATCGAACAAATCGGTGCCGTCGATGATGGAATGCATCTGCAAGTCGGTCTGAGCCACACGGCTCTTCACGCTGATTTGCCAAGGTTGCGCTGGCGTCTTCACATAATTCGTGTCAACCCCATGAACGACAGACCTGTTCAAAAAAGCCTTAGCCTTCGTAAGCAGGTTGCTTTTATCGTTTTCAGTTTGCGCCGCCCCAATGGCTGCAACCATTATCAGACAAAGGCCGGCAACGATTTTCTTGTTCATCACCTTTCACCTAATTTCCTTTCAAGCCTGTGTTACGTTGGGGCCAGGACAATCTGTGACACATAGTATCCTGACCCCCGTGTGATATCCTGACCCCAATGAGACACGTTGTTGCAGTGGCAGGAGTCGAACCTGCCACTGCATAAGAGGTCATCTTGAGACCGAGTGAATCATATCCTTATTTCTTACTTACTTTGTAAGTATATGTGATTGGATTATCCTTCAACTTTTCCTTCAACTTCTTATCACTGGGGAACCACTTGACGGTGAATTCATCTATGCCCAGCAATGACGCTCTGTAATTTATCTTGTCGCGTATGTCTTCGTCTGTTTTCAGTATTCGTGTGGCTACACCCACATTATACTTAATGACCTCAAGACCGTCATCCGCTGATTCTGCCACATAGAATTTATTAGAGAACATGGTTGGATTGATGATTTCCTGCAAATCCGCAATAAAATCTTTCAACGCACCCTTTTGGAGGTCTTCGCCATAGACTCGGACGTCGCTGGCCCATTCCTTCTTGAAGCGGCGGGGCGGTGTCAAAAAGAACCCGTCCATATCTTCATAGGCAATTGTAGCATAAGTGCTTTTATTTTTTTGGAAGTTTAAATATAGAGCTTTTGTATAGTCACGAATATACCACCCCAATGTATATGACCCCGAAGGCTTCTTTACCGACCAACAAACCTTGTTCTCGATATCGATGTCGTTG
>JAEEGJ010012714.1_pt1 | contig 20720 bp, 22 predicted proteins | sample 8958761 | NCBI WGS metagenome assembly JAEEGJ01 (sample SAMN16246546, study PRJNA631951) | gut metagenome | biome: gut microbiome; feature: rumen; material: RS-attached | host: Bos | place: Iran: Karaj | collected 2018-10
CGCCTACATAACCCTCTACACCGCGCTGACGACGCTTGTCAAGGCCGCCGCGCCGATGGTGCCGTTCATTACCGAGAGCGTTTACCGCAACCTCGTTTGCTCTGTGGACAAATCCGCGCCGGAGAGCGTCCATCTCTGCGATTTCCCGCAGGCGGACGAGTCGTATATCGACGAGGCGCTGGAGAAAGACATGGAACTGGTGCTGGAGATCGTCGTGCTGGGCCGCGCCGCCCGCAACGAGGCGAACATCAAGAACCGCCAGCCGGTGGCAAATCTCTTCGTCAAGGCGGAGCGCACGCTTTCGCCGTACTTCGTCGAGGTCATCGAGAGCGAGCTGAACGTCAAGGCCGTCACTTTCAAGGACGACATGGAGGCGTATCTCTCGTACAGCTTCAAGCCGCAGTTCAAGGTACTGGGACCGAAGGCCGGAAAGCGCATGAGCGCCATCAAGAACGCGCTGGCGCAGGTGAACGGCCATGCGGCGAAAGCGGAGCTGGATTCGACAGGCAAGCTTCACCTCGATTTGGCCGACGGCGGTATAGACCTCCTGCCGGAGGACGTCGAGGTCACGATGGCGCAGACCGAGGGCTACCTTTGCCAGCGCTACGGCGGCGTAACCGTCGCTCTCGAGACGACGCTGACGCCGGAGCTGATCGAGGAGGGCTTCGTCCGCGAGATCATCAGCAAGGTGCAGGTCATGCGCCGTGAAAACGGCTTCGAGGTCACCGACCATATTGCGGTGGGGATTTCGGGCAACGACAAGCTCACCGAGATCGTCAGGAAGAACGAGGAAACTCTGAAAAAGGTCACGCTGGCCGATTCCGTGGTCTACGGTACGATGGAAGGCTTCAGCAAAGAGTGGGACGTCAACGGCGAGACGGTGACGATTGCCGTGAAATAAGAGAAAAGAAAAACGCGCGGAGAGAATATTGCTTCTCTCCGCGCGTTTTTTGCTTTTTTATCGTTTCTTTACGCCCGCGAACCATCTGAGTTCTTTTCCTTCTTTGAACGGTGCGATCCTGAGCTCGGCGGGGGTGGGGACGCCGTCCACCATCAGCCGGTATTGGATGGTAAAGCTTCCCTTCTCCTGAATATCCCGCATGATGTTTTCCTTTGAGAACCGCTGCAGGAACGCGGATTGATCGTCGGGGTGCAAAACGTTCGGGACGTTTTCGGCCGACTGACCGAAGAAATCGTTGCCTTCCTTCGGCGTACCGAGGGTGGCGTATGAGCGCGTATATTCTACGAAATTGCCCGTTTCCGGATTGACCGAGAAGAGGCTGAGATAGCCGTCGGAGAGCGCCATGACCCTGACCAGCATCGCGCGTTCTTTTTGCAGTTCCTTGAAATGCTCCTGCTGTTTCATCTGGGCGTCGATGATGCTGACGCCCAGAATGATCTTGCTGCTGCCCGGTTGCATCCTGGTGACTTTCATGTTGACGTACACCGGGACGCCGGTATCCACCAGACGATAGGTCGCCGTGAAAACGCCCTGCTCGTCCAGCGCCTTGACAATCCGCTCTTTGGAGAAAGCCTCGTAGAAGATTTCCCGGTCTTCCTCATAAATACGGTAGGCGTCCCGCTTACTGGACTCGAAGAAGTCCTCGCCGCGCCGTTCCACCGCCATATCCTGCCCGCCGACGAGGGAGCTGTACTCGACAAACTGATCCGTTTCCAGATCCACGACGTAGATATTGTAATAGTCGGTCGCCAGTGCCCTTGCGATATCCATATAAGTCGCGTCCTCATTCGGATTGGAAATGAACAGCACTGCCACCGCCACCGCGATATTTCCCGTGACGGGATTCACGCCGATTCGCCGGGCAAAGGAATGCACGACGGAGCCGTCCGGCATCTTTTCGTCGAAGAAAGAGCGGACCCCATGCTCGCAACAGTTACGGACAATATTGCGCGTAAAGTTGCCGTCATGCTTCACAAAAGTCGCGTCCTGTCTGGACAAGTCATAATGGAAAAATCTCTTGATGAAATCTCGATACGACGGATTGCTTCGCACAAAACGGGAAACGTTGTCCTTGATTTCGAGAATGCCCATGGGGAGCGTATTGAACGCGTTGTGAAACGCGGCCTCATCTTCGTTGGCGATTGCGGAAAAGTCGTAAAGATTGATACGGCCTATGGATTCGTAATAGGAAGATTCCTCGGGATTTTCATATCCGTCCGGCCTATGTTCTGTTTGCCATTCCAGCACATGGGAGAAGGGAACCGGTTTGCTGAAATGATAGCCTTGCAGCTTGGAGCAGCCGCTTTCCTGCAGGAAACGCACCTGTTCCTCAGTCTCGACGCCTTCGCAGATGGTATCCACGCCCAGCGCGATGGCCATTTTTATCAATTCGGACAGAAGCACTCTGCCGTTGTAGCTTTCGTCAAGCTTCCGCATGAAGCCCATGTCGAATTTGATCAGATCGAATTTGACGCTGCGCAGGACGTCCAGCGAAGAATAACCGCTGCCGAAGTCGTCCATCCATACGGGGAAGCCGAGGGACTGGAAGCGCTCGATCTGCACTTTCAAGAACTCGAAATCGCGTCCCACCACGCTTTCCGTGATCTCGACGCTGATCCTGTCGCGGCTGACGCCCGCCTCGTCCACGCGTTTCCTGACTTCCTCCACGATATCGCAGGCGTCGAAGTCCGAGCGGGAAAGGTTGATGGAATGGGGGACGATATAAATCCCTGCCGCTTCTTTTGTCTTGATGTCTTCTAAGACCCGGTCGAGCACATACAGATCCAGTTTGTATATGATTCCCGCGGCTTCTAAATACGGGATGAACGAGAGCGGCGGGAGGAAGCCCTTGACCGGATCGATCCACCGCGCCAGCGCTTCCTCGTCGCAGGCCTTGCCGTTCACCGCTCGTATAATCGGCTGGTAATAGACCTGGATCCATTTTTCCGAGAGGGCCTTGTCGAAATTGTCGAGGATGTACTGTTGCTTTGTGAGGTCGTCCCGTAGCGTCTGGTTGTAGTAATTAAAATTCGAGGCATAAGTTCCCTTGATGGCGTCGCAGGCAATTTTTGCCCGATCATAGGCCGAGCTGGCCGGAACGTCCTCAATGCGAGCCGGATAGATGCCGATGCAGACAGGAGGATTTTTGTTCTCATCCATCTCCTGCCATTCCGCAAACAGACGGCGGAGTATTTCCTCAAGCCCGTTCTCATCCGCGACCGCAGCAAAATGATCGGCGCCGATACGGCAGCAGTTTTCACTGTGGAATAAGCGGCTCAGCAGTTTTGCGAAGGAACGCAGCAGGAGGTCTCCCTCCGCGAAGCCATGTTTATAGTTGAAATGCTTCATCCCGAGGAGATTGATATACAGGAGCACAGGGCTTTTCTTCGCCGCCTGCATCTCTTTTCGCGCAATCTCGGCCAACTCAAAGAAATACGTCATGCTGGGCAGCCCGGTCAGGTAGTCGTAACGGTTCGCTTTCAGAATGCTGTCCCCGTGGAGCGCGTTGTTCATGAGGCGGTTCAGCTCCGAGCCGCCTTCGTTCGTAAATTCGCCTTCCTCCGTGTACCAGATATAGGCAATCTGAGCCCCTGTCTCGGTGATCTCGTGCTCGCCGAGCGCATGGATGATAATATATCTTGCGGTTTCTCTGTTCTTTGTCCGGTAGATTACTTCATATTTTCCGCCATGGGCAGCGAATTGTACGGCGGCGTCGGCAATGCGCGCGACGTCGTCCGGATGGACCGCCTTATACATATCGTAATCCATGTCATGATACGCTTTCGCGCGGTCCTCGTATCCGAACAATTTGCAAAATCCGTCGGAAAGAGCAAGCGTAACGACCTTTTTATTCAAATACTGATAAACGGCAAAAGGCTGCTTCAATTCCTCGATGAAAGCCTTCTGGTCTTTTGGGAATTCATATCTTTCCATAAAAAATCCGCTCTCTTTCATGACGCTCCGACTCATTTTTCCGCAAAACATTTTATACTTAATAGAAAATAATTCGCCACAAGTTGTTATTTTCCTGCCTGCAATTTTTTCCTGTTCTGTTATCTAATTTTTTGTGCAAATAAATAATTACCATGATATAATGAATAAGAGATTTTGATTGTGGAGGCGAGACTGTGGGCGCGTTGCTGAATGAGCTTCGCGAGCGCGGCTGTGATGTGGAAGGCGCGCTTAACAGGTTTTTGAATAAAGAAGATTTTTATGCGAAATGCTATAAAAAATTTTTGGATGATCCGGCGTTTGCCGCATTGGACGAGGCATTAAAGGCCAAGGATGCAGATGCGGCGTTTCGTCATGCGCATACGCTTAAAGGGCTTACTGCAAATATGGGATTGACGCCGCTGTACGATATTATCGTGAAGATCGTGGAGCCTCTTCGCGGAGGACTTTATAGCGATGATCTATTGGAAATATATGACGCCATGATGCAGGAATTGGAAACCTATCGGCGTATCGGAGCACGAAACGGTCTGTAAGGGGCGGCAAGATTGTGGATAGAAAGAAGAACGTAGAAGACCGCAAAGAATCTTGTTTGGAGCCGGCGCATACGCATACGCATCATCATCCGCACACGCAAACGAAAGCGGTATTAAATCGTATGGCCCGTTTGATCGGTCATATGCAGTCCGTTCGCCGTATGGTGGAAGAAGGAAGGGATTGCAGCGAAGTCCTTTTGCAGCTTTCGGCGGTAGATGCGGCGCTAAAGAACGTCGGGAAGATCATTTTAAAAGACCACATGGAACATTGCATTTTCGACGCGGTGCAGGACAATGACAGAGAAGCGTTGAATCGATTGGAACAGGCAATCGACCGCTTTATGAGATAATGAAGGGAGATCATGTCATGGAGAACAAGGAGAAGATTTTAGTAATTGACATTGAAAGCGGGTTGGAGCGTTTTATCGGGGACAAGAAATTGTATCGCGAGTATTTGGCAAAGTTTCTCTATGACGGTTCCTATGAAGAATTTTGCGCTGCGGCAGCCATGGAAAATATCGTCATGGCGGATGAGGCGCTCCATACGCTGATCGGGACGTCGGCAAATCTCAGCCTTGATCGTTTACATAATGTGGCGAATCAAGCGGCGCTGAAGCTGAAAGAGGACGAGAGCCCCGAGAAGGTACAGGCGATCGTGGATATGGTGACGGAGGCATACGGCGAAGCCTGCAAAGCTGTGCGCAATTATTTGGAAAGCGCGGATGAATGAATTTTCGTTGTCTACTTTGGATCGATTTATATGCGATACGCACTGCCTCCGTTTTCGGAGGCAGTTTTCATATCTGACGAGGCGGATTGATTATGGAAGAAGTGCAATTTGTACGACGGATTCGTGAAGCCGGCGGACGCGTGGCAATCGTGGGAGGCTGGGTACGCGATTATATACGCGGCGCAGAGCCGAAAGATAAAGATTATGTCGTGGCAGGACTGGATGAAGATACTTTTTCCGGCTTATTTCCGGGCATTCAGAAAGTCGGACGGTCGTTTCCCGTTTTTTTGCTGAAAATTGACGGAGCGTCGTCGGAAATCGCGCTTGCCCGGACGGAGCGCAAAACGGGGACGGGCTATCTGGGGTTCGAGACTCGCGCGGATAAAAGCGTCGCCTTGGAGGATGATCTTTCACGCCGGGATACGACGATGAACGCGATGGCGTTGGAGCTCTTTTCGGATGGACGGCCTCCCGAAAGGATTGACCTTTTCGGAGGAGAAGAGGATATTCGTTCCTGCAGGATTCGCGCCGTCTCGGAGCGTTTCCTGGAGGACCCGGTGCGCGCCCTTCGGGCGGCGAGACAGGCTGCCGTATTTGGTTATACGGTAGAGCCGCATACCATAGAGTTGATGGCTGCCTGTCGGGAAGAATTGACGAGGGAGCCGCAGCCGCGTATTTTGGGAGAGCTTTCTCGCGCGCTTGCGGCGGCGCACCCTTCCGTTTTTTTTCGTACGCTGCATACGGCGCGATTATTGGATGCGATCTTTCCGGAAATATTCGCCTTGATTGGGAAGACGCAGCCGGAAGCCTTCCATCCGGAAGGAGACGCGTTTGAGCATACGATGAAAACGGTTGACGCGGTCGCGGAGAGAACAGAGGATATCGTCGTCCGTTTTGCGGCTCTTGTGCATGATATCGGGAAGGGCACGACGCCGGAATCGCTTTTGCCGCATCATTACGGACATGAGATCCGGGGACTTACGGTGCTGGAAGAATGGAATCGCAGGATGCAGCTTCCTCGGATCTGGCTGCAAGTTGCGGAATTTGTCATCGAAGAGCATATGCGGGCTTCGCGCCTGAAAAAGCCGGGGAAGATTGCGGAGCTCCTCGTCGCGTTGTCCCGATTGCCGGTTCCGGCTAAAGAGGTGTTGCATGTCTTTTGCGTTGACCACGGCGAATTGCCGCCGTATTTTGAACACTACGATTCGCTCATAAAAGAACTGCTGGCAATCCGGGGAGGCGACGCGCCGGAGGAACTGCGCGGGGAAGCTGTGGGAGAATGGATACGAAACCAAAGGACCCGCTATATACAGACTGCGGCAAAGCAATGGAAGAATGAATGAACGTCTAAATACTCCCTCCGTCACGCCTCCGGCGTGCCACCTCCCTCATAGAGGGAGGCTAAAAACGCGCTAATTACGCCCTCCTCTCAGAGGAGAAACATGCCAGTGGCATGTTTCTTGGCACGAAGTGCCGGGAGGAGTTCCAAGAAAGCAAAGTTTTTTAGAGATGCCTTTAAATGAATCAACTACCGTTGTCTTTACATTTTTACAATAGGAATTTATAATAGCTAAGGTGATTTAAATTTTATTCAAAGGAGAAAAATGTATGGAAAAAACATTGGTACTTGTAAAACCGGATGCTTTTAAAGCGAATCATACGGGAGACATCATCAAGATTTATGAGGACGCGGGCCTTCGCTTGGTTGCCGTCCGCATGATGAAGATGACGAAAGACGTGGCTGCAAAGCATTATGAGGAGCACATCGGGCGTCCTTATTATGGGGAACTGGAGAGCTTCATGACCTCCGGTCCGATCGTGGCTATGGTGCTCGCAGGCGACAACGCTATTGCCAAGGTTCGCGAGATCAACGGCAAGACCGATCCGAAGGAAGCGGCGGAAGGTACGATCCGCAAGCTCTATGCGGCGAGCAAGGGCGAGAACGCCGTTCATGCGTCGGACAGCCCGGAGAGCGCGGCGCGCGAAATCCATATTTTCTTCAACGAGACGGAAATTTTTGACTGATTTTGAACGAGGTGAAAGAGCATGGGCGTTTACACGAAAACAGGAGATAAGGGACAGACGAGCCTTTATACGGGACAGCGCGTGGACAAAGATTCGCTCCGCGTTGAGACTTACGGCATCATTGACGAAATGAACTCGGCCCTCGGCATGGCGCGCGCCTTCTGTGAAAACAAAGAAGTGCAGCAGTTGATTCTCGCGCTTCAGCGGGATATTCCGAGTTTCATGGCCGACCTCGCCAGCGTCGGCACACGCCCGATGATCAACGAGTACCATATCAAGGATATGGAAAATGAAATGGACCGTATCGAGAACGAAGTCGGCGCGCTCGGCTGCTTCCTGATTCCGGGCAGCACCAAGGGCGGCGCGATGCTCGATCTCGCGCGCACGATCGCGCGCAGAGCCGAGCGGCAGATGCTTCGTCTTGCGAAGGAGGAGGAGGTTGCGGAAGTCGACCGCCTCTATATCAATCGCCTTTCGGATTATTGCTTCATGCTCATGCGTCTGGAAGAGAAGGACGTGCCTCCGGTAGAGTAATCTGATTTTGATTAAGACCGCTTTCGTTTTACAACGAAGGCGGTTTTTTCTTTTGTGTCAACATTTTTCGAGTGACAAGGAAAAATGCTTGACAGGGGTGAGGTTATCCGTTATACTGTGCAAGTCAATGTTTAAGTCGTGGTGAAATATATGCTGGAAGAATTTCTGCGCCGTTCGGCGTTGTTTGATTTTTACGGCGCGCTTCTGACCGAGAAGCAGCAGCGATGTCTTTCCATGAGTTTGTTCGACGATTATTCCCTGTCGGAGATCGGAGAAGAGTTGGGGATTTCCCGGCAGGCGGTGCATGACATGCTGCATCGTTCCGAACAGGCGATGGAGGAATATGAAGCCCGCTTAGGATTGCTTGCGCGGCGTGACGCCGAGAGAGAGACGCTTGCAAAAGTGTATGAAGGCTTGAAGGCGCTGCATGTCAACGACGCAGACGCGAAAGATGAGCTCTTGGGATTGCTTGCGCCGTTCGCGGGGCTGGAGGATATGAAATGATTTTTGAGGGATTGGCCGACCGACTGCAGGAGACCTTTAAGAAGCTCCGCGGACATGGGAAGCTGACGGAGGAAGACGTCAACGAGGCCATGCGCGAAGTCCGCATGGCGCTCCTTGAAGCGGACGTCAATTTCAAGGTCGTCAAGGACTTCGTCAAACGCGTAAAGGAACGCGCCATAGGGCAGGACGTTTTGGAAACGCTGACGCCCGCGCAGGCCGTTATCCGCATCGTCAACGAGGAATTGACGGAGCTGATGGGCGGTACGCAAAGCCGCCTGAATATCTCCGCGCAGCCGCCGACGGTCGTCATGATGGTCGGTCTGCAGGGCTCCGGTAAGACGACGACGGCGGGCAAGCTGGCGAGGAACCTCAAGAAGCAGGGCAAGCATCCGCTCCTCGTGGCGGACGATATCTATAGGCCGGCTGCGGTCAAGCAGCTCCAGGTTCTTGGTGAACAGTTGGAAATCCCGGTGTTTTCCATGGAGGCCGGAACGGACGCCGTTACGATTGCGCATAATGCGCTGGAGCACGCTTTGTCCCATGCGCTTGACGTCGTACTGATCGATACGGCGGGCCGTCTTCATATCAACGAAGAGCTGATGCAGGAACTGCGTTCCGTCAAGGCGGAAGTTCATCCCCATGAAATCCTGCTTGTCGTCGACGCGATGACAGGACAGGATGCGGTCAACGTCGCTGAAAGCTTTCATAAAGAACTTGGCGTCGACGGCGTAGTGCTGACAAAGATGGACGGCGACGCCCGAGGCGGCGCGGCTCTTTCCGTCAAGGCGGTCACGGGCTGCCCGATCAAGTTCGTCGGTATGGGCGAGAAGCTCGACGCTTTGGAGCCCTTCTATCCCGACCGGATGGCTTCTCGAATCCTCGGCATGGGCGACGTGCTCTCGTTGATCGAGAAAGCGCAGAGCGTCTATGACGCCGAGGAAGCCAAAAAGATCGAGAAGAAGATCCGGAAGAACGACTTCACGCTGGACGATTTCCTCGAGCAGCTCCAACAAATCCGTAAAATGGGTTCCTTCGGGGACATTCTCGGGATGCTGCCCGGCATGGGCAACGTCAAGAAGCAGCTCGAAGGCGTCGACGTCGATTTGAACGGCAAGGAGATCAAACACGTCGAGGCGATTATCCGCTCCATGACGCCCGCGGAAAGGGCGGACATCACGATCGTCAACGGCAGCCGCCGCAAGCGCATCGCGCAGGGAAGCGGGACGCGCATCCAGGACGTCAACAAGGTCCTGAAACAATTTGCCGAAATGCGGAAAATGATGAAGAAGATGAAAAAACTGCAGGGAAAGGGCCTTTCGAGGTTCCGTCTGCCGTTCCTTCCGTAAAGTCAATTTCTGCTTTCATAAATATTTATCATTATAGGGAGGTGAAAAGGATGGCAGTTAAAATTCGTTTGAACCGCATGGGCGCGAAAAAGAAGCCGTTTTACCGTATCGTCGTAGCCGATTCGCGTTCTCCGCGCGACGGCCGTTTCATCGAGATTGTCGGAAACTACGATTCCACGAAGGAGCCGGCAGTAGTCAACGTCGATGAGGAGAAGGTGCTCGAGTGGCTCCAGAAGGGCGCGCAGCCGACGGACACTGTTCGTTCGTTGCTCAGCCATAAGGGGATCATGGCCAAGTTCGACGCTCTGAAGCACGCGAAAAAATAACATCGCAGGCAAAAGAGCGAGATCTCTCTGCGGGGTTGTCATTTCCCGAAGAAAGAGGAATTCACATGAAAGAGATTGTTGAAATTATTGCAAGATCTCTTGTAGATCATCCGGAATCGGTCGTCGTCGAGGAAAAAGAGGAGGACCGCATGACCGTGTTTGAGCTGCATGTGGCTCAAGAAGATATGGGAAAGGTCATCGGCAAACAGGGCCGTATCGCGAAAGCTTTGCGAACTGTTGTGAAAGCCGCTGCCACCCGTGAAAACAAAAGGGTCACTGTGGAGATCATCTGAGAGATATGCGGCAATATGCCCTTTTTGCGGGGCATTTGCCGCTGTTTTTGTCGGGAGGATTACATTCCTGACGGAAAAGGAGAAACGGAATGGACAGCATCAGTTTAAAAGTGCCGGTCGCGATCAAGGCAAAGCTGACGGAAAAACTCAGGAAAAACATCAGCGACGATCTGACGCAAAAAATACAGCAAGTCACGTTGGCACTGCAGCAGCTTGATATTGAGGAAAAGCGCGTTATTCAGGAAGAGGCCCAAGGTAATCTGCAGGCGCTGCAGGCGATTCGTCAGCACTTTGCTGCGGAGCGGCAGCAGCGGGAAGCTTTCAAGGCGGACGCGGAACAGAAATTATCCGATATCGGCAAACTCGCGCTCGGCGCGGAAATCGCGCAGGGTCAGCTGGAGCGTCAGGTTGAGGTGAAGGTCGGAGACGATTTCTCATCGGTGATGAACGTCGAGATCTTGCTGGAAGATGGAAAAGTCATTGCCATCCGCAGCTGAGCGGCGTATCGTCATCGGCAAGGCAGGAGCTCCGCATGGCGTCAAGGGCGAAATGAAGATCATCCCTATGACGGATTTTCCCGATCGCTTCGAGGGAATGACGCATTGCTATATCGGCGATAAGTTTGTGGAGATTACGGGCGTTCGCTATCAGAAAAACCATATCTTGATGACCGTGAAAGGTATTTCATCCCGTGAGGACGCGGCGGCGCTGGTTGGCGAGTTCGTTTCCGTCGACCGGTCGGAGGCCGTTCCCTTGAAAGAGGGGGAATACTATATAGCGGATATTCTTGGCCTTTCCGTTTTGGATACGGACGGGAATACGCTCGGCACGGTCACGGACGTCCTTCAGACCGGCAGCAACGACGTCTATGTCGTATCGCTTCCCGGGCGTCGCGAGGATATACTGGTTCCTGCGCTGAAGAAAGTCGTTCTGGAAATATCGGTTGAGGAAGGAAAAATGGTTGTTTCTATGCCGGAAGTGGTGGAGTAATGCGTATCGATATTGTGTCCCTGTTTCCGGATATGTTCAGGGGACCGTTTAACGACAGCATCATTCAGCGTGCGCAGGATAATGGGATTCTAAATATCCATATCCTGAATCCGCGCGATTTTTCTTTCGATCGGCATAAGCACGTCGATGATTCTCCGTTTGGCGGAGGCAGCGGCATGGTATTGAAACCGGAGCCCATGTTCCGGGCGATGCGCTTCCTGTCGGAAACGACTTCTTACGAGCGGCGGCGCGTACTCTTGATGAGTCCGGACGGGGAAGTCTTCAGCCAGAGAAAGGCCAAAGAACTTTCCGTTTACGACCAGCTCATTTTCCTTTGCGGGCATTATGAAGGCTTTGACGCTCGTATCACGGAACTGGCGGATGAAGTCTTGTCCATCGGCGATTATGTATTGACGGGCGGAGAATTGCCCGCGATGGTGATGGTCGATGCGGTCGCGCGGATGCTTCCCGGCGTGCTGGGATCGGAGGAATCCGCCCCGACGGATTCTTTTTATCACGGGCTTCTGGAATTTCCGCAGTATACCCGCCCGCGCGAGTATCATGGCAGGTGTGTTCCTGAGATACTGTTTTCCGGCGACCATGCAAAGATTGCCGCTTGGCGCCGGCGCGAATCGTTGCGCATCACCTTCGAGCGCCGTCCCGATCTGCTTGAGAAGGCAGACCTTACGGATGAAGATCGGGCGTTCATAGATGCGCTGCAGGCAAACAAAAACGACGACCGGTGAGATGCCGGTCGTCGTTTTTTGTTTGCATCAATCATTATCGGACTGCGTCTTTGCAAGATAGAGCTTTTTTTGCAAAGCGTTGAAATCGTCCAGCGACATCATTACAAGATGCTTTCCGTTTTCCCGCTGGATGACGAAGGTTTCGTTCTCTTCATTGGCACGGTCGGCGTAAAGCGTGAATTCGTTCAGGAATTCTCCGGAAGTAACGGCTTTCATAGGGTAGGGCTCCTTTCGTACAGTCTTATATGGCAAGGGGAGAAGAAAGACCGCACGAGCTGTGCGGTCTTTTGTATGTGCGTTTTTAGCAGGAACTTTCGCCGAACCGGGGATGGCGCGTCGGGCGCAGGCTGCGGATGCGGATCAGGCGGAGCGCTTCGTCGAGGCCGACGTCATCGCGCCGCGTTTCCGTCTCATAGACGCAGAGCGGTTCTTTGGCGCCGATCTCGCCGGCGGGCATGTAAACGTATTCGTTTGTCGCACGGTCGCCGAAGATGCGGCCCGATTTGAGCTGCGAAATCTGCATGACGCTCATGGAAAACGCCTCAATTCCAAAACATGTTGTGACGCCACAGCACATAGGCCGACACTAACGCTATCCCGCCGGAAAGCAGGGCGAGAAAAACGAATGCGGTACCCTGTTCCGCGAAGGGAACGGGGACGTTCATGCCGAAGAAGCTCGATATGACCGTCGGAATCGCGAGGATGATCGTCATGGCTGCGAGGAATTTCATGACGCGGTTCTGATCGTTGGAAATGATCGAAGAAAACGTATCCGCAAGGCGGGAAAGGATTTGGCTGTACATATCGACCATTTCCCGCGCCTGTTTATTTTCGATGATGACGTCCTCCAGGAGATCCTCGTCTTCCTCGTACATCTTGAACATGGGCGCGAGCGTGTGATTGGTACGCAGGCGCAGGAGCTTGTCAAGCACGGCGCCGTCCGAGCGGAGCGCCGCGTTGAAATAGGTGAGGCCTTTTTGCAGCTCCAACAGGCGCAAGATATCCTCGTTCTGCATCGCGTCGCGCAGCGCCAGCTCGATCTCGTCCGAGAGCTTATTGATCTGGCGCAGATAACGAAGATAGAAAGTTGCGGACTTGTAGAGAATCTGGAACAGGAACCGCGTCTTCTTGAACGTGCGGAACAGCTTCGCGCTTTGTTCGTTGAATTCGCTCAGCACGGCTGTCTCTTCCAGACTGACGGTGATGATATACTCCGTCGTCAGGATGATGGAAAGCGGCAGCGTGTCGTAGCTGCCCTGTCCGCGCATGACCGGAACATTGGTCAGGATGAGGATCGCGTTGTCCTCCACGTCAATATGGGAGCGCTCCTCATCGTCGAGCGCTGAACGGAGGAAGTCGGGTTCGACCTCGGTGAGCTCGGCGACGACCTTCAGTTCGTAAGGCGTAGGGTCAATGATATTGATCCACGCGCCTTTTTCAAGCGTCTTGAGCGAGAGCTCGGTGAGAGGCCCCGACTCCAAGGATTTGTAAATCTTGAGCATAGGCGGATGCTCCTTTCGCGCAGGAAGAGAGCGCCCATGCGTCAACGTCAGGAACTGGAGAAAAATAACCTGTGCAGATAGCGCAGGATAAATTTTCGTGCGCGAGGCGGAGGAGGGAGTCGTAGCGGTGCTACGGCGACCGACGACAACGAAGCGCACGGGAATTGAGACAAGCTAAATGGATAGGTTATTTTTTTACAGTTCCTAAGGCGAGGCGAATGAGCGGGCGTGTTCCCGCATGGATTTTAAGACATAATCGACATGACCCGGGATGATCGCCGTCCATTTTCCTCACCAACCTTTCATTCATAAAATATTTAGCAACTTATCTTACTCCCAAAAGGGGAGATTCGTCAATAACAACGAGCGATTTTATGGGTTTTTCCGGAAATTTTCCATAAAAATTTGGAAACAAGCAGACTGCGAAAAAATGACGACAATAAAAAATCTCCATTATTGTCGGTTCTCATGGTTTTATGGTAGACTATAAATACAATGTGATTTTGTACGACGGATGTGTTTTTTTGCGTGCTGCAGATTGCGAAAAATCTCCGCTGTACATGGCTCAAGAGAGGAGCTTTCTTATGGACAACCTGACAATACGGAAAAAGCTCGGCGTCGTGTTCACCTTGCTGATCCTGGTGTTCCTCGGCGCCAGCGTCTATGCGGTGATGGCGCTGAAAAACATCAACGACGGCGCCATGCGCATCGCCACGACGCACTTGCACAGCGTCCTCGCGGCCAGCGACAACGGCGCGGCCATGACCGAGTACCGGGCGCTGGAATACGCCATCGTCACCGCGCCGACGCTCAAGAGCCGGGCCTATTCGGAAAAGAAGGCTGCCAAGCTCGGCGATCAGATTGACATCACATTCGACGCCATGGAAAAGAACATGGAAGGACGGGCCGATGCGAACCTGAAGACTTTGCGCGAGCAGTGGAAAGCCTATCGGGAGCAGCTGAAAAAGATTGCCGACCTCGCCGACAACCGGAAGAGCAAAGAAGCGGTGGCGATGCTGGACGCTTCGGCGGAAAAGTTCGAGAAGCTCAACGACGCCCTCGTGAAGGTCATCGACGCCCGCAAGGACTTCATCAACGAGGAAACGAAAGCGGCGGCCAGCGCCTATGAGCGGACGCGCATGATGCTGATTTTCGCGGTGGGCTTCGTGATCCTGCTTTCCGCGTTCATGGCGTTCTATCTCGGGCGTTCCATCAATACGTCCATCGGCTATCTGATGAACATCGCCCATGAGATCGCTCAGGGCAATCTGAAAGTGGACGTGAGCGCCAAGACCGGCGACGAGTTCGGGACGCTGACCATGGCTTTCGCCGATACGGTCCAGCATTTGCGCGGCCTGATCACGAATATCACGACGACCTCGGACAACGTGGCGTCCTTTTCCGAGCAGCTGACGAACAACGCGGATCAGTCCGCGGAAGCGACCCAGCAGGTGGCCGACTCCATCGGAAACGTGGCGGCCAATACCAGCAAGCAGGGCAGCGATATCAACGTCTCCTTGAAAGATATCCAAAGCATGTCGGAGGATATGGCAAACTTCGAGCAACTGGCGGACCAGTCCTCGACGGCGGCGAACCGTGTCGCGACCATCGCCCAGGAAGGCGGAAACTCCATTGCCGGAGCGGCACGCCAGATGGAAGAGATCGCGAATTCCGTGGCGTCGTCGGCAGAGACCATCCAGCAGCTTTCCGACCGCTCGACAGACATCGGGCAGTTCTCGGAAACCATCGCCAATATCGCCGAGCAGACAAACCTGTTGGCGCTGAACGCAGCCATCGAAGCGGCGCGTGCGGGCGAGCACGGGCGCGGCTTTGCCGTCGTCGCGGATGAAGTGCGGAAGCTGGCAGAAGGCTCGGCGGAGGCCGCTTCGAAGATCGCGGAGCTGATTACCTCTATCCAGGTCGATACCACAAAGGCCGTGGACAGCATGGCGAAATGGACCGAAGACGTCAAGAACGGCAAGGAAGTCGTCGACGAGGCGGGCAACGCCTTCGACGCCATCGTGAACGCGGTGGAGGGGCTCACGCGCAACGCCGAGACGATTCTGGGAGCGGCCCGCGAGTCTGCGGGAAAGGCCAATGCTCTCGTCCAGACGATGGACAGCCTGAACAAAGCCAGCGACGAGATCTCCGACGAAACCGGCTCCGTTTCCGCCGCCACCGAAGAGCTTTCCGCTTCGATGGACGAAATCGCCAACGCCAGCCGCAACCTTGCGGAGCTGGCCCAGAAGCTCAAAGATTCGACAACGCAGTTCAAGCTGTAATGGGATAAGACAGGAAAGGAGACTTTGAATATGAAGCGAATTTTCAAGACGGCGGCTCTTGTCCTCGCCGTGCTGTTTTCCCTGCTTTTGGCCGCGGGCTGCGGACAGGACCAAGACTCGGCCAAGAAAGTCAGCCTGCTTTTCCCTGATCCGGCTGCGGGCGGCCCGTGGAAAAACGTCGGCCCGCTTTGCCAGAAATACGTCTCGGAGGCGGGCTACGACTGCACGATGGAATTCTGCAGCTCGCCGCAGAATCAGGTGGAACAGCTGAAAGCGGCTATCGCACAGAAACCGGCGTGCATCGTCCTCGCGGTGCAGGACGCCATGATCTTCGGCGACGCGCTGAAAGAAGCCAAGGAAGCGAATATCCCCGTCATCGCCTATGACCGTCTCGTCATGCACACCGACGCGATCACCTATTACGCCTCCTTCGACAACTCCGCCGTCGGCGAATTCATGGGCAGGTACGTCGAGGAAAAGCTGAACCTGAAATGCGGCGCGGGTCCCTTCACGCTGGAATTCGTGGCGGGCGATCCCTCCGACATGAACGCCCCGATGTTTTATCAGGGCGCCTATGACAGACTGAAGCCGTATATCGAGAAAGGCCAGCTTGTCATTCCCTCCGGTCAGTCCGCATTCAAAGACGTGGCGACCGACGGCTGGAGCGCGGACAAGGCAAAGGCCCGCATGGAAACGATTTTGCGCCAGCATTACGCGGGCAGGAATCTGGACCTTGTAGTGGCGGCGAACGACGACCTCGCCAACGCCGTGCTGGAAGCCCAGAAGACCGTGGGGTATAAAGGGAAACCGACACTGATCACCGGGCAGGACGCCAGCGACAAGGCCCTCCAGAATATCCGCGAAGGCCGTCAGGCAATGACCATCTACAAAGATCCCAACGTGCTCTGCGCGAAAGTCGTTCGTATGGTCAAAGCCGTCGTTGAGGGCAGCCAGCCCGCGATCAACGACGTGCAGAACATCAAGAACGACGTAAAAACGATTCCAAGCTATCTCTGCATCCCGGCCATCGTCGATAAAGAAAATATCGATGTGGTAAAGAAATAAAGATAACGAACTGCCGCGATTCGTTTCGCGGCAGTTTTTCTGTCTCGAAAGCCCCCGGTTCGGCCGGGGGTTTATTTTATGGAACCGAGATCATCAGGCGTTGAAACCTTTGTTGGTAAGCAACTTTTCCGGTGCAAAAATATTTTTAAATTACATGTTGTAATTTAATTTACAATGTGTTATTATCAGCTTAGATAAATTACAACATGTAATTTAAGAGTGGAAATTGCAGTATTGGTAAAGAGAAGGAGGTCAACGTCATGAAAAAAATGATGAGCGTAGTGTTCGCGATCATCTGCCTGATCGCCGTTACCGGATTCAGCGGCGGAGCAAATCAGGCGGATCGTGTTCTTCGGCAGGAAGCTTCGACGGAAAAGGTGCTGCGTGTGGGCACCGCATCCAACGATCCGCCGTTTGCGTATTATCAGGCGGCAACCGACACGCACATCGGCTTTGACATCGAGCTGATGCAGGGACTGAGCAGAGAGATGGGCTACGACAAGGTGGAATTCGTGAACACGGATTTCAATCAGCTGCTGCCGTCCCTGCAGGAAGGAAAAGTGGATGCGGTCATTGCCTGTATGACTGTCACGGATGAGCGCAGGGAAGCGGCCGATTTCACGGCGTCCTATCTTGAAGGCGTGCGGGCTGTCGTGGTCGCTCCTTACGGTATGGAAGCCGGCGGCGCGGACGCCATGAAAGGAAAGCGCATTGCCGTCGAGGCCGGCAGCGTCCACGTGAACCAGGCGAAACAATATTCCGAGACGGTCATCGAATGCGGCAGCGTGGAAGAAGCGTTGAAGCTTGTCTTGGACAAGCAGGCTGACTTTGCCGTCATGGATAATTACACCGCCCGTTTCTTCATTGCCAACTTTTATAGAGATCAGCTGACCCTTGTGGCGGACCTGTCCGGCGGTACGGAGAGCGGTATCGGGATCGCCGTCGCCAAAGGGAATCAGGAAATGCTTGACAAGCTGAACGCGTCGTTGCAAAATTATCGTGAAACTGCGGCCTACTATCAGATAAAAAGATCCTATTTCGGCAGGCTGGAGGTATGAGCTTGAAAAAAAACGCGGGTTTTCTCCGGGCGCGGGGAGAAGAGCAGAAGAAGATCAGGAGACAGCAGATCGTGGACGCCGCGGCGTCGCTTTACGCCGAAGTGGGCTACGACAAAGTCACATTCTCAAAAATCGGCAAGAAGGTCAGCTTTACCCGTCTGAATCTCTACAACTACTATTCCTGCAAGGAAGACATCTTCCTCACCCTGCTCCTGCAGGACCGATGGAATACGCTGGATGACGCCAAGAACTCTTTTTCAGGAGCGGTGACAGATCGGGACGCATTCTGCCTCGACTGGGCGAAACTGTTGCTGCGTCATCAGCGGATGATGGCTTTGTTCAGCATTGCGAACACGGTGATACTGAAAGACGCGTCCTCTGAAATGCACAAGCGTTTCCGGCTGGAAATCAGCCAAATCTCTGACGAACTTGTCAAGCTGGTACAGACATTGTTTCCGGGATTTACTCCGAAACAGGCCGCTTTTTTCGTGGACTGCGAGAGCAGCTACGCCTTGACGCTTTATCCCGCAAGTCTCGAATATAAAAAACGTATGCATATCGAGATTTTCAAAGATGTAGGATCGGGCACAAAAGATTTCGTTTCGCTGTATATCCCGTTTTTGGAAGTCTTGCTGAAAGGTCTGGATAAGCTGGACTGAACGCGACAATCTACGTTTTTGCTGGTTTTTCGATTGGGCTTTCACAAATAAATGTTGAGCTAACTGCCACGATTTCCTTTCGTGGCAGTTTTTTGCCGGCTGTTTCAAGCAAGAAAATATCGGACATTTTCATCAGAAACCGAAAAAATGTTTCACGTGAAACAACCGAACATAACCTGAAAGCTTTTTCATAATTCAGCTTATCCTTGAAATAACAGGCATTCTACGGATTAATAATTTGAAAAATCGGTAGTGAATGAAAAATATAAAACCGAATAATTGTTTCACGTGAAACAATCGAACATAACCTGAAAGCTTTTTCATAATTCGCCCTATCCTTGAAATGATAGGCTTTTAAGCCGGAGACCGTTCCATAGCGGCCTCCGGCTTTTTGACTGTTTGGATAAAAACGATGTGACGTATCTGTTATCAAGCAAGAATATATGGAAAAGTTCGGTCGAATCAGCTATAATTATTGTGATATCCTATGCTGAAATTGGCGCAAAGGAGGCTGGAAGAGGACATGAAATGGTTCTTTTGGCTGCTCCTTTGCGCCTTTATTGGTTACTGTGCAGACAGGAAAGGGCGGAGCAAGTGGGCGTGGGGACTTGCCGCGATATTCATCAGCCCGTTGATTGTGGGAATCGTCCTTGCCTTGATGCCGGATAAGGGGAGCGACAGCGTCGAGCGTTTACCGCAATCGTCCGGTGGATATCGGGAAGACGAGGCACGGGAAGAAAAACGCTGCCCGGAGTGCGGCTATCTCGCAGATGCGGGGGAGCAGTATTGCCCGCGTTGTGGGGAAATGCTGTGGTGAATGTGGCGGAATGCAATTAGGATTCTAAAGAATGTAAATTGGTTGTTTCAAGATAGATTTAAGGGGATAAAGTGAGAGATGATAAAATGAGTATTTTCCTTTTTGAAAAAGAAGTTGATCAATCCCTTTTGAAATCTGGATTTACAATTCCAATTGACGCGCATCAGAGAATTCAGGATGCAGTTGGCGTTCAACTTTCAAAAGGACAAAAGACAGGAATAAGAATTCTTCTTGATGGTCAATTATACGATGCTTTACTAACAAATATAAATTTTGGGGAAAAATACTCAAGTCGTGTAGTTCTTCAAATTCGCTATGCCGAAGGGAGCCCTATTTGCCAACGGCTTAAAAATCTATTTTCGCATTTGGATTTTTCCGTTTCAAATACAAAAAAGGGATTTATTGAAGTCTACTCTAATGATAATAAAACCCTCGAATTCAAAGTAAAAAATGGTTTAATAGTCGCAACAAAAGGTGCATCCATGAGAGAATTTATTGAGAAAATCATGAATGAATATGTTCATGCCAAAAGTGAGCAAATTACAGGTCATCCTCTGGGAACTTATTTTCGTAACGACATTCCTCGAGCATTATATGATACGGGACTAGTTGATTCGAATCGCTATTTGATTTCAGGAAGCGTTGGTCAAGGGAACTGGGCAATGGTTCCATGGATATGTATTTTCGATCGAAGTATAACTATGTCCGCAACGAAGGGCGTATATATTGTTTATTTACTTGCAAAGACTGGCGATTCACTCTATTTGACTTTCAATCAAGGTTGTACTGAGATTCGCAGTAATCATTCAAGACGTGAAACGATTGAAATTATGCGAGCTAAAGCAGATAAAATAGTATCCAAAATTGATTCGAAAGGGTTTCGGACGGATGAAGGTATTAATCAGGGGGATGGATTAAATGAACTTGGTGTACTTTATCAAAAGGGAACGATCTTTTATAAAGAATACAAAAAGGAAACCGTTCCGGATGAATCGGAATTACGCGATGATTTGGCCAAAATGATGGACATTTATCGTGATTATGTACGTAAATTTGAGAATGGAAATGTAATTGAAAACGAAGCACTTGAAAAAACAGATGTGGAAGAAGGTGAGGAAAAGTTGATAGTCAAAGATACTATTGAGCGAATTAAGGACTATATAAAAAATAAAGGCTTTAGCTATCAAGATGGGCTAATCGAAAACTTCTTCCTCAGTTTGAAATCAAAACCGTTCGTAATACTTGCTGGAACCAGTGGTACCGGAAAAACACGATTAGTGAAGTTGTTCGCTGAAGCGGTTGGCGCGAATACAAACAATGGCCGCTATAAGATGGTTTCCGTGCGTCCAGATTGGTCAGATTCTACTGATTTGTTTGGACACGTCGATTTAAAC
>JAEEGJ010012715.1_pt1 | contig 20715 bp, 19 predicted proteins | sample 8958761 | NCBI WGS metagenome assembly JAEEGJ01 (sample SAMN16246546, study PRJNA631951) | gut metagenome | biome: gut microbiome; feature: rumen; material: RS-attached | host: Bos | place: Iran: Karaj | collected 2018-10
CAACCCGTTGCCCGTCAACCGTTTGCGCCGAGCGAGAGCCAAAGATAATCCATCCAAGGACACCTATCGCAAAGCCCGCAAAAAAACCGACGCCGCCAAGCATCGGTTTGCGCTGCGACGCCCATCGCTCGCCTGTAATGTTGTGTTTCTTAATGTTTTGACGTTGCGAACGCGACAAGAAAAAAGCGTGCACGCCCATTGTCAAACAAAAAACCGACAGAAAAAATATGATAAAATACAAAGTCATCGTAGTAGTGAATTATTCTGTTTTTTTCGTCCCGTGCCGATGTCCGTGTCCGTGATGGCCATCCTTCTGCTCGCCGTAGCCATAGCCGTAACCATAACCGTAGCCATAGCCGTAACCATAGCCATAGTGCGAGTGCGACTTCAGACTTGCGCCGTTCAGAATTATTGAAAGGTGTTCCATATTTTTATCGGAGCGGAGCATATTCACGTTCTCAATATATTGCCGTTTCGACACGCCCATCTTCATTACATAAATCGGATAATTTGCTCTGTGCAAACTAATTACTGCATCCGACACAATTCCAACAGGCGGTGTGTCGATGATGATAACATCGTACATCTTCTGCAACCGGTCAATCACATCGTCCATCTCCTTGCTGCCCGCCAGCTCCGACGGATTGGGCGGCAGCGGACCGGCCGTGATAAAGTCAAAGTTCTCAATTTCAGTGTGATGAACGCACTCCTCAATCTGGTTGCGGCCAATCAGAATGGTGCTCATTCCCTTGCTGTTATCAACCTTAAATCCTTGATGGATACGAGGTTTGCGCAAATCGAGGTCGAGCAGGATAACACGTTTGCCCGATGTTGCGATAATGCCGCCCAGATTGATTGACACAAATGTCTTGCCTTCGCCCGAAACTGTCGATGAGACTGTGACTATGTGAGTGTCGGCACCGTGCGAGATGAATTGCAAGTTCGATCGTATCGACCTAAATGCCTCAGAGAAAGGCGAATGCGGGTCTTTCATCACAAGCAGTTGCGACACATCAACAACCTCGTCATACTGCGGAATCACGCCAAGAATTGGTGCCTGCGTGTAGTTCTGCACCATACTAACCGACGTTATCTCACTATAAATCAAATATCTTACGGTCAAATACACAAAGCCGAACAACAGTCCGAGAGCCACAAAAACAAAATAGATGCTGCCCGCTTTGGGCGACACCGGCGCGTCGGGCGTCGAGGCCGACTCAAGAATGGTGTTGCGCGAAATGTAGCCAGCCTGCGAAATCAGATACTCTGCCTTCTTGTCAATCAGCTGGTTATAGTAAGTTTGGTTCACTTCGTACATTCGCTGCAAGCGCGCGTATTCAAGCTCATCGTAATTCTTCTCGTTGAACAGCCACTTCTCGATTTCCGAAATCTGCGCCTTGTATTCGGCCTTCTGCTCACGCATCCGCGCCAGCGTGGTGTTCACAAAATCGATGGTCAGCTCAATCTGGTTTTCGAGCCGGTTCTCAACCTGTTTCACCTTTATATTATCGATTGTCAGGCTGTTAAGCAGTTGCTGACGTTCGTCGATGATTCGCTGCAAGTTGGACAAAATGTTGCTCATCAGCTGCGCGGCCTTGGTTCCGGCCAAAACGGCTTGCATCTCGTAGGTGTTGATGTCGCCACCCGCCTCCAACCTGGCTTTGATTTGCTCGATGGCGAGCATTTCGTAGTCGAGTTCTGTTACTTTTTCCTCCAGATTTTCAGCTTTTTGCGCCGATGCGTTCACTGCAGGCTCGCTCTGCGTTTTTATGTTGTTCTTCTTTTTGAAAGTTTGAATCTGTTTCTCGGTCTCGTCGAGGCTGTTGTAAATCGACTTCAGCTGGTCGTCGATGAACGACAGAATGTTGGCCGCACTCTCGCGCTTGTTCCGGACATCGTATTTCAGATACTCCTCAGCAATGGTGTTCACTATGTGCCACGTTTTGTTGGCGTTATGGCCGGTGTATGTTATCTTGATGGTCTGCGCTGCCGAGTTTAGCAGCGAGATGTCGAGATTGCGGCTGTGCTCGTTGATGATGTTGCGCGGGTCGTTGATGATGACGAAATAACGCTCGCCCAAACGTGTGGCGTGCGCCGCAATTTCCCTTGGCCGGCTCACCGAACATTTAAGAATGGTGTTGCCCACCTGCTCCCACTCATCGAGTTTAATCAATTGTCCATCAGAGTTTTTAGCACCTTTAAAAGTAATCTTCGCAGTCAGCGAGTCAGTGAAATCGATGTAGAACGGGCGGTTGTAGAGGTCGCCGTTGTGCGAGCCCAGCTCAATGCTAAAGGGCGCCTCGGGATACATCTCAAACGACATAAACGTGCCCTCGTTGAAATATGATATTTCGAGCGGCAACTCGCTGAGCGCCTTCTTCAGAAACTCCTTCGAGCGCATCAGTTCGAGCACCTTCGAGAGGTCGGTACGGTTGTACTGGCTCGAGAAGTTGAGCATATTGGCGCTGCGGTCCTCCTCGTTGATTTGAATCACGCACGACGACTCGTAAAGCGGCTTTGTGTAACGCAGATAGATGAACGCCAACGAAACCGACATTGCCAGCAGCATAACGCACACCCACCAGCCTTTGCGAAGAATCTGCGCTAAAATCGACAAGTCCAGTTTGTCATTAATCAATGGAATGTGCGTCTGTTTCATATCAGAAATTCTGCGTCATCAAATATAGAAGCAATACGGTGTTCAATAGCGATACGTACGGCGTAATTTCCGTCAGGGTGCGCTGCACGTACTTTGGCCGGCGCTCAACGTAAATAATATCGTTCGATTGCAGCACGAGGTTCGATTTTTTCACGTCCTCAACGCTCGATATGTTGTAAAGAAAGACTTTCGGATTACGCAAATCACCGCGCAAAACCTTGATACGGTAGGCTTTGCTCAAATCGTCGATGCCACCGGCCTGCGCCAGAGCCTCAATCAGCGTGAACTTCTCGTTGTTGATGGTCAGCACGCTTCCGCTGCTGCTTCCCGAACGAAAAATTATTACACGGCGATTCGTAACATTCACTTTTACAAACGGTTCCTGATAATACTGCTTATACATTTCCTCGAGTAGCGACTCGGCGGCGGTGATGGTCAGTCCGGCCATTTTCACACGCCCGATGGTGGGCAGTTTAACGGTGCTGTCGCTCTCAACCTGATAGCCGAGCGAGCCTGCTGTGCTTTGGTTGACACCACCACCCTGCTCTGTATTAATGAGTTGTATGCCTTTATTGGTATAAACGCGCACATCGAGTTTATCGTAAAGATTGATAACATACTCGGGCTGGTTCTCCTCAACGTCGTCGAAATTGAAATCGGAGTCGGTTTTAAGCATCTGGCTGGGATACAAAACCTTACAGCTCTGCACCGTAAAAATTGCAAAAACCGGCAGAAGAATTATCAATATTGACTTTAAACGTTTCATTCAGAGTGCAAAAGTATAAAAATTAAAGTTTTAACCTACCACGATTTTCCGCATCCTCCAAAAGCTCGCGGTAGAGCTTGTCCATATCAGATATCAGTCTGGTATAGTGGAATTTATCTTTTACGTATGTCCAACCGTTCACTGCCATCCGCTGGCGCAACGCGGCACTTTCAACCACTGGCAGCAGCTTGGCCACAAAATCATCGACATCGCCGTTGGCCGCAAGCACTGCCGTATTATCGGGCAGCACAATGTTCTCAATGCCGCCCACATTGGTTGTGACAATCGGCACATTGGCCGCCTGCGCCTCAATCAGACTCACTGGCGTGCCCTCGTTGAGCGAAGTCATAGCCACAATGTCGAGTCCGGGATAAACCGTTTCCACGTTCCGAATCCACGATGTGAAGGTTACATCGGCTTTCTCGGCCGGCTCAAAACCGTCGGTCAGCACAAAGCTCAAACCTAGCTGGGCGCACTGCGTCATCAGGTCGGCTTTCAGCTCGCCGTCGCCTATCACAAACGCGCGTATTTTGCTGTTAATCTGCTGTTTCGCTTTCGCGATAGCATCAATGAAAAGCTTGTGATTCTTGACCGGAGCCAATCGTCCGACAATGCCAACCGCAACCTCATCATTGTCAATGTTGAAGCAACGGCGAAAGGTATCGCGGCGGGCAGCCTTATCTTCAGTAAATCGTTGTAAATCAAAGCCAAGCGGAATCACGCTAAACTTGTAGTCAGGAGCGATTCTGAATGTTCCGCAAAGCTCGTCCTTCTGCTTTTGGCTGATGGCGATGATTCGCGATGTGTGTTCGGCCAACCCGCGCTCGATGTTCAAGAATAATTTGGTCTCCTTGCTGCCGAAATATGAGTGGAAAACGTGCCCGTGGAAAGTATGGACAATCACCGGCACCTTGCATCGGATGGCCGCCAAACGCCCTACTGTTCCCGCTTTCGAGGCGTGGGTGTGCACAATGTCAGGCTTGAACTCACGAATCAGCCGTGAGATTTTGCGGTAGGTCACCAAATCGCTCTGCGCGTTGAGCTGGCGGTGCATTTCGGGAATCACAATCGGTTCAACGCCAAGATTTCGGACAATGTACTCGCTGCTCTCCTCGTCGGCTTCTTTTATGCCGCCAACCAGCAGCGTCTCGTAATCACTTGGCATATAGCGCGATAGATATGCCGCATTGTACGTGGGGCCTCCCAAATTAAACCTGTTGATTATCCTCAATATTCGTGGCATAACTCGCTTCTTTTAAAGTCGCAATTTGCTAAAAAACGGCTTAAAAATGGGGGGCGGGCGGCGTTTATTTTATGTTAAACAGCCTGTTGTGGACTAAAGCATATATTTCTTCCACCAATGTTGGAATACAACGAGTGCCCAGATGTGCGCCTGTGAGTCGCCGGGGCTTTTCGAATGCAGCTGCTGTTTGAGCTGCTGAACCATTTCTGGATTGAAAATATTCTGCTCGCGGATGAAATCATCGTTCAGATAATCGTTGTCGATGGTCGATTTCAGCTCGCCCTTGAACCAGCCGAGCAATGGCACCTCAAAACCGTGTTTCGGGCGGTTGTACAATTCGTATGGCAGCTGCTGGCGATAGGCGTCTTGCAGAATCATTTTGCGCCGGCGGCTGTTTACCAGATAATTACACGGCAGCGAGAAGGCGAAATTAACCAACCGGTGGTCGAGGAACGGGCTGCGCACCTCAAGACTCTCGGCCATACTCATCATATCCACCTTGAAAAGCATATCGCTTACAAGCACCAGCTGCATATCGGCGTAGAGAATGTCGCCAATCTGCTTATCGTCGCGTATACAATTGATAATGTTAAACTTGCGGCGGGTGTTCTCCTGCATTAGCACTTTGCGGTTGAGCATCAGATAGGCAGTGTCCTCATCCATCAGCGACGCCCACGTCATATAACGGTCCTGCTCGCTTAGTTTCAGGCCTTTGGCGAACCGGTTCAGCTGGCGTATCTTATTGCTCAACTTTGTGTTACGCGACTGCGGCAACATTCCGTAGAGCGGACTTGCCATCCTGACAAGCGCTGTGGCAATGCCTCCGTGGAGCGCCTTGTAATGGGCCAGGTGCTTGTTGTAACCGCCAAAAACCTCGTCGGCGCCATCGCCCGAAAGCGCCACAGTGACGTGCTTGCGTGTCTCACGGCTCAAAATGTTGACCGCAATGGCCGACGAATCGGCAAAGGGCTCATCGAGGTAATCGAGAACCCGATAGAGACACTCATACAAATCGTTGTTAGTCAGTTTGAAAACGTGATGGTTTGTATGGAATTTGTCGGCAACCAACTGGGCGTAATGAGTCTCGTCGAAGAACGGCTCATCGGCGTAACCGATTGAAAAAGTGTTCAGATTATCAACGTGTTTCGACGCTTCGGCAACAATCACCGACGAATCGATGCCGCCGCTCAAAAACGCTCCCAGCGGCACATCGGAAACCAGACGCTCCGCCACCGACTGCTCAATCAACTCGCGCAACATTCGCTGTGCGTGCTCGTAATCCATCACTTCCAGATTGCTGTAATTGTATGGTATTGAGTAATATCGCACCTCTTTTACCTGTCCTTTGCTGATGTGGAGGTAATGCCCTGGATTCAACTTGTGGATGTTCTCCAGAATGGTGTCAGGCGACGGTATGTAGTTGAATTGCAAATAGGCGAAAAGCGATGTCATATCGAGCTTGCGCGGAATGCCCAAAGCCATCAGAGCCTTCATTTCAGACGCGAAGACGAAACTGTCGTGACCCTGATAATAAAGCAGCGGCTTCTGCCCCATCCGGTCGCGTGCGATGAAAAGCACATCGTCGAGCTTGTCGTAGATGGCGAACGCAAAGAACCCGACGAACTTGTCGAGGCACTTTGGTCCATCGTTAATATATTGGTATAGAACAACTTCACTATCAGAAGAAGTAGCAAATTTGTAACCCTTTTCAACAAGTCGTTCACGCAATTGGCGGAAATTGTAAACCTCGCCATTATAAACTATGGTGTAGCGGCCGGTGGCATCCTGCATTGGTTGCGAGGCTTCGGCGCTCAAGTCGATGACCGACAGGCGCGCGTGCCCCATACAAACGCGCTTCCCGGTGTGTATGCGCTGGCAATCGGGGCCCCGCTGCGACAACAACGACACCGCGTTTTTCATCAAGGAAAACTTACCCGCGCCTTCGGGTGTAATTGCGTATATTCCTGCTATTCCGCACATTGCAAGGATTGAATAATTATTTAATTGAATAATATAACGATTGAAAGCCGCGCTAAACGCATCAGCTTACCAACCACGTAAACTTACAGATTACAACCAGTTACAACGCCGGACCTTTTTCGGGCAACTCCTCACGGATATACTCCCCGCCGCTGTAGTCGTAAACAATCAGATTAGCTGTATCAACCTCCAAACCAACAACTTGCGCTTCATCCATCTGTTCAAGGTTCATAATAATTGAGCGCAAAGTGTTTGAGTGCGCCGACACAAGCACGTTTTTACCCGCCTCCAACTGTTTGACAATCACCTTGTTGAAGAACGGCACCACGCGACTCGACGTGTCCTTCAAACTTTCGCCTTTAGGCGGACGCTCAGTGTAGCCCTTGCGCCAGCTCACCACCCTGTCGATGCCAAAAATATCGGCAATCTTCGACTTGCAAAGTCCCTGCAAATCACCATAATAGCGTTCGTTAAGCTGCCAGCATCGGTACACCGGAATCATATTTTTCAACTCAGTGTTACTGAAGGTTTGGTACCATTTGCGATGGAAAAAATCGGAAGTGTGTACCAGATAAGGCGTGCGGCGTTTGGTGTCGCCCAAAAGTACGATAAAGGCAGTCTGAATCGAGCGAATCAGCGCCGAAACGTAAACCACATCGAAATCGATATTCGAGATAAGATGGCTTGCCCGCGAAGCCTCAACAATGCCGGCCTGCGTGAGCGGAACATCGACCCATCCGGTGAAAAGATTGCGGCCGTTCCAAACCGACTCGCCGTGACGTATCAAAACCAGTTTTCCCATTTTTTCGCTTAAATTTTGTGGTGGAAAAATACAAAATTAACGCATACCAAACTGCTCAAAGACTAAAAATAACTCACCGATTTTCAAATCGTAAAGATTCCGCTTACAGCGTCGGGCAAGCTATTTCCCATCCTTCTGTTATTCAATCCTTCAATCCTTCAACAAATAAGAAAAGGCCGAACCCTTTCAGATTCAGCCTTTTGCCTGAGCCGATAGCCGGACTCGAACCGGCGACCCACGCATTACGAATGCGTTGCTCTACCAACTGAGCCATATCGGCAAACGCGGCGCAAAAGTAATTTTTTGCTTCGAATTACCGCAAGATTATGCCGATTTTATTGAAATTTGCCGCAAAATCTGACATCGATGAGTAAAACGAAAATTCTTTTTGTCTGCTTGGGCAATATCTGCCGCTCGGCCTGCGCCGAAGCCGTGATGAAAAAAGTTGTTACACAGCGCGGTATGGAATCCGATTTTGAGATTGATTCGGCAGGGCTAATCAGTTATCACTCAGGCGAGAAAGCCGACCCGCGGATGCGCCACCACGCCGCCAAACGTGGAATCGACATCACCAGCATCGCGCGGAAGATTACCACCGCCGATTTCAGCCACTTCGATTATATAATAGGTATGGACGACGACAACATCCGCCGCCTGCTCGAAATAGCGCCCGACGAACAATCGTGCCAAAAAATCAGCAAGATGAGCGATTATTGCAAAACGCACCGCGTGAATTCCGTGCCTGACCCGTATTATGGCGGCGACAGCGATTTTGAACTTGTGCTCGATTTGCTCGATGACGCTTGTAATGGATTGGTTGAGAGTTTTACGTTTTAGGTTATACGTTTATTCTTCCATTCTACCTATACAAAAATATTGGTAGAAATTGATTTATTTGATTACCATTGCCGAATAAAACAAACAATTATGAAAAGGACACTATCTCTATTCTTATTATTTTTTGCCATCTCGGCATCAGCACAAACTTCATTCACTTTTGTGCCCGAAATAAAACTTGGTTGGGCCAACCTAAAACTTGACGACAACATCAATTCTTTCAATTACAGTGGTAATATAACTATTGGAGTCGTAAAAAATGCTGACAATGGAGATGCAATTATCGGATTTGTTTTTGGACGAAGCCAATATACTCATACTGACGAAGAAACCTATTCCGATAACAAAATAAAAGGTTATAACACACGAGTTGGCAGTTGGCTGATAGGCGCACAATATCTACACAGGAAAAATAAAGGATTGATTTTGGGCGGAATTGTCGGTTTGTCAATACTCGACAAGAAATACAAGATTTTCTACGGCGAAGGAGAATCAAAAACTACAACAAGTAGCAGTGCATATGGCACAACAATAGAAAAAACACGCACAATCAAATACGATCGCGACAATTATGACAGTTACGACATATCGTCAAGATGTGGATTCGCTGTAAAAGGGAAAATAGGTTACGGTTGGAAACACATATATCTATTAGTTGAAGCAGGATATAACAAAGGTCCTGAAATTGGTACCAACGTGGCATTTCCTATATTCAAGAAAAAATAGAGCAAGGCTGAAAAATCAGATGTCGGATTATTGCAAAACGCATAAAGTCAATTCGGTCCCGGACTCATACTATGGCGGCGACAACGATTTTGAGCTTGTGCTCGATTTGCTTGATGACGCTTGTAATGGATTGTTGGATAGAATTTTGCAATAAAAAAATGTCTTCATAAACGTAAGGATTGTAAAAAACTTATATTTGTCAATCAAAACATTTAATACAAACAACTTAATTATGAAAAAGTTATCGTTAACACTGCTTGTTTTTGCGTTTGCTCAGGCTGTTTCTGCTCAAGATTCGTTTTTAGTTATGCCCGAAATTGAAACAGGTATTGCCGTTATTGATTTGTTGGGCGATGACGATTACAAAACAACATTTCATTTTAATATCGGACTCACTTTGGGATTGACACAAGGCAACGACAAAGGAACTAATTTCTATGGTATGTACCTTGCCCGTAATGGTTATGGCTATACTGGTGAAAACCCCGATAACGAAAAAGATTGCAATATTTCCCGTGGCAGTTTTAATTTTGGAATGCAATTTTTACACCGAACGAACTTTGGTTTGTCTTATGGAGGAATTGTAGGACTTAATAGATGGGACAAAAAATATCTTTTAGACGACAAAACATATGATGACGCTGATGACAATAGCGTTATTTTATTAAAAGCAAAAGTTGGCTATTGCTGGAGCCACGTAGGACTATTTATGGAAACGGGCTATAACGATGGTATCGAATTAAATTGGGGTGTGGCATTCCCCTTATATTCCTCAAAATAATCAGTAAAATCCTTTAAATCTGCGTCATCTGCGTTCCTTTGAACTCATAATCGCCTCAGCCAGAACCAAATCCACAGGCCGTGTGATTTTGATATTCTCGAAGTTGCCTTCGACAATCGACACTTTCACGCCCATATGCTCAACCACCGAAGCGTCGTCGGTGAAAAGCGGGCTATATGGCTGACGGAAAGCCTGATGCAGTGTGGCGGCATCGAAAACCTGCGGCGTCTGCACCAATCGGTAACTGCTGCGGTCGACGGCGCGGTTGCCGCCATCGGGCTCAATCTGCCGCACCGACTCATTCACAGGAATGGCAGGAACCACAGCCTTGCACTGCTCGGCAGCGCTGAAGCACCGTTGCAGCGTTTCTTGCGAAACCAACGGCCGCACTCCATCGTGAACGGCCACAATGCCATCGGCAGAAACTTTTGCCAGACCATTCAGCGTTGAATGGAAACGCGTTTCACCGCCATCAACCAACTGATAATCAATCTTATTAAATGAATGTTCGGCACAAAGCCTGCGCCAGTAATCGTGCTGATTGGCGGGCAGAACAAGCACGATATTCATCTGATTATCAAACTTGTGAAAGGCCTCAATAGTGTGCATCAGTATTGGTCGGCCAGCCAAAGGCAGGAACTGCTTCGGAACATCGCTCCCCATACGACTGCCAGAGCCACCTGCCACTATGATAACGCTGCGGTTCATAATTTGCAATCGTGAAGTGCCTCAATCATTTTCTGCGTCGTGATGCCGATGCCGTCAACCACATATTTCGCCTGCGTGTAGAACGGCAGTCGCTTCTGCAGTGTCGTCTCAATGTATTCCACAAGTTCCTCGTAGGTTTTGTCGTGCAGCAACGGACGGTCTTTGTGCGAGTTCATCAGATTCCACACCAACTCTTTGGGTTTCAATTCAATATATAATGTTGCGCCGTGGGCGTTGAGTTGTTGCATATTATCAAAAAAACAAGGTGTGCCGCCGCCTGTGGCCACAATGGTATTCTCAAGTCCGAATGTCTGCATCATCGCTTCGCGCTCAATCTGACGGAAGCCGTCCTCGCCCCGTTCGGCAAAAATCTCGGCAATGGTTTTGCCATAATCGGCCTCAATCTTCTGGTCAAGGTCGATGAAGTTGTAGTTGATGTCGCGGGCGAACCGCTTGCCGTAAGTGGTTTTGCCAGCGCCCATATATCCTATAAGGTAGATTAGCATTGTGTTAGGTGTTACTTTATTCGCGTTGCAATTTTATTAAAAATGATGTCAATAAAAAACGGGGTGGCCAAAATGTCTGCCAACCCCGTTTTTGCGTAACCGACTGATTTCAGTCTTACTCCACCATCACACTCTCAACACTTTCGCGCGGCGCTCGGCTTTTCGGTTCGCCGCCGTAGCCAAGTCGCAGAAGAATAGACGGGTGGCCAGCAATGTTCAATTCTGACCTCAACTTCTCGGTGAGTGCGGGAATCTCGCAAGGTTGATTGCTGAAATTATAGGCCAAACCCGAGCCGCAGACCGTAAGCAGCAGACGTTCAAGTGTTTTGCCAAGTGCAATGTAATCCTTCTCCGATTTGCCGTCGGTGCAGAGCAGACAAAAGTGTGATGCAGAGGCATTTACCTTATCATCGGTTTTGTTTTGCGAGTCGGGTTTCAAGCACGTTTTCACTATCTTTTTTCCCATAAACTTCGGTGTGGCAGGGAATCCCAAAACATTATAGCAGAGGCCGTTTTGTGTTTGCTCAATATGCTTTTTGTTGAACCGCATCCACGACAGCAGTTCGCGTTTGAAAGCCGTGTCGCTCATCTGAATCACATTGCCATCCGCTATCTCACGGCAAAGGAAATTGGCTTCAGTAGTTCCTGACGCGAAAGTCACAATACTCTTATTATCAATTATTTTTAATGTCTCAATCTGTTCCTGCGGGATTTTTGCTCCTGTGAAACTTCCCCTATGAGTATGGCGCGTCTTTATATGTGCGAATAGTGTGTCAGCCACGCAACTGTCCGATTTTGTGAAAGTTACCACTATTTTCCCGTCAGTATAATCGTAATCTGACAAGTAGCCGTAGTTGGTGGCGGCAATCTGCAAATTCTCGAGCGCGCAACCGAGGCTAATGAACAACTCTTTGTCCGACGAATCGACAACAGGCAGTCGTTTCGAAAAATCGGGTGAGATAACAATCGTATTTCCAACAACTTGGAACTTCCAAGGCTGCGAATTATGCCCCGATGGAGCGCAAATGGCAAACGAAATCAGGATTTTCGCGATTTCAAAAAAAGTGAGATTTTCCATATTCAATCAAATATTTTATCAAACATAAAATCAATGGTTTCCAGCAACTTATCCCAACCCGAATCGTTGTTGATTTCGAGCGAACAGTAAACGCCGCAATTCTCGCTCAAAATGTAAAGATATGACACTGACGCAGTTATGAGAGTTGATATTCCCCCCACGCGGTCAAGGCTGAAGCCCGACTGCTGACTTACGGCATTGATGATTTTGAGTGCGGTCTGCTCACGGCGCTCCCGCAGTTTCTCAATGGCAGGATTGTTGGTGGTAAACTCCCAACGGTAGAGTTTGCGCAGCGCTGGCGATTTCCGCAGCATATCTATATAGGCTCGAAAAATTGCCTTTGAAAAGTCCTTCACGTTATCGTACTGCATTACTGGAAATTCGGTGTTAAGCCAAAAATCGTTGTCTTCCAGATACTTGGCCAAAAGTTGCTCGATTGAGCCAAAATATCTGTAAATCAACACCTTCGAAACACCCGAAACATTTGCCACAGCGTTTACACCCACAGCCTCGAAGCCTTCGGCCTCCACAATCTTGCCAACGGCTTCGAGTATGCGTTTTTCTGTCAGATTTCTATCTCTAGTTGTCATAATCAATATTTGTTACTTATCGGTTACAAAGGTATGTAACCTGTCGGTAACAAACAAGTAATTTTTGAAGAAAATTTCAGCAGCGGCTATAATTGTCAGATTTTCAATAGTATAACCAAAGCAATTCTTATGCACTATCGAAATAAAAAACATCTATCTTTACTTGAATTATAAAAAAACAACTATGAAGAAATTATCATTACTGGCTATTGGCTTGTGCGCGTGTATGTTTGCATCGGCACAAAAAGTTATTGTTAAAGGCGACCTTAAATGCCTGAAGGGCGTCGAAGCAGTTAGTACCAACTTCACCTACGACAATATGAAAGTGGGGAAAATGACCGAGGCCGACTACATAACGAAAAAAACTACAGAAGGCAACGAAAAGGAACCTGGCCGCGGCGACAAATGGCGCGAAGCGTGGGAAAACGACAAGCAGAATGTCTATCCCGCAAAATTCCGTGAGTTGTTCACCAAGCACAGCGAGATCATCTGCAAAGACGAAAAGCAGAAGTATGACATTCAGGTGAATACCGACTTTTTTGAGCCTGGATTCAATGTTGGCGTGATGCGTGAAGATGCCTACATCAACGTGACCATTAGAATTCTGGATACAGAGGATTCAAACAAGGAAGTTGCCACAGTGCAGATTCTCAATTCAATAGGCTTTACAGCAATGGGGTACGATTTCTCGGTTGCCGACCGCGTCAGCGAATCTTATGCCCGAGCAGGAAAGGTATTTGCAGGAAAGGTTAAGAAGGCTTGCAAATAAAAGATTGACAATTTGTTGCTCTAATAAAAAAGGAAATCCCAGCAAGGATTTCCTTTTTTTATTTAATCAGATTTTATGCCTTAAAACAGCGACATCTGCTCTCCTGAACCTGTTGGCGGAACAATATCGTCGCCAGAGTTGTCGTCGGTTTCGGTTGGCTCAATCTCCTCTGGTTGTTCATCTTCCTCTGGCTCAAGCGGTTCGTCCTCTTTTATCGGCTCAATCTCCTCAATATGTTTCACCTCGTAAGTAGTCAGGCGCTTGCCTTTGGCCGAGAAGCCCTTAATGCCGATAAACTCATCGACATTGATATCCTCGGCAGGGCGCTCGGCATTTTTGCCGCCAAAGGTGATGCGGATTTGCGGCCAGCGGTGGCTTGTGAGCAACACCAAAAGCGAGCCTTCTTCGGGACTGATGAAGAGTTCAGTTTTCTTCGACTCGGCAATCTCGAAACGCTTGATATAGTAGAAGTTCTGCCCTGCGTCCCAGAAAACGGCGGTGAACACCTTGCCAGGCACGTACTTCTCAATGAGCAGCACATCTTCGGGATAGTGGTTTGTCAGGTCGAACGATGTGAGTTGGAAGGTGCCGCTGCGGGTGATGACCAGAATGCGGTCGTCGCCGCGGAACTCGCCCACATAGATGGCGCGTTCATCGGTGCTCAAACGCATAACCACGTCGTCGAACCAGATTTTCAGACCGCCAAGTGTCGATACGCCCGACTCTTTGAGCACAATGCGGTGTACCTGCTGACGCGTTAGAATGTTGCCCTGACTCTGACGGCCTTTTATCATCAACTTGCTGAAATCCAATTCAAAAATATGCTTTTTCATTCCAGGTTTCGGGCGCAGGTAGATTTTCACCGTTTCGGCCTCGCCGTTGGGGTTGGCAGTGAAATAGAGCACTTTCGAGCCAGGCTTTTCCTGCGTCACATCATATTCGCGGTCGCGTGTAACTCCCTTAACTGCAAAGCGTTTCATATACACGGCGCCTTCTTTTCCGTCGCGGTAGATGGCGTTGTAGATGGTGCGCTCGTCGTTTTTGCGGAACACGGCCACGTGAATAATGTCCTTGCCCACGAATTTCTTGTCCTGCACCTTGGTAACCAGATATTTACCATCGGCGCGGAATATAATTATATCGTCGATGTCAGAGCAGTCGCACACATATTCGTCCTTTTTCAGACTTGTGCCGACGAAGCCTTCCTCGCGGTTGCAGTAGAGTTTTTGGTTCGATTCGGCCACCTTCGCCACCTCAATGTTGTCGAAACTGCGGATTTCGGTGCGGCGGTCGCGGTCTTTGCCATATTTCTTTTTAATCTGACGGAAATGATTGATTGCGAAGTCGATAATATGCTCAAGATTGTTCTTCACCTCGGCAATGTTGGTCTCCAAATCGCGCAAGTGGGCATCGGCTTCGTCGCTTGAGAATTTCAAGATGCGGCGCATCTTGATTTCGAACAACTTACGAATGTCATCATCGGTGACGGGGCGGATGAATTTATCGCTGTAAGGCTCAATGCGCTTGCGTATGTGCTTGATTACCACATCGTAATTCTCACCAGTTTCGTACTCTTTGTCCTTATAAATCCGCAACTCAATGAACAGTTTTTCGAGCGACGAGAAGTTCCAGTCGGTCTCCAGTTCGTCGAGTTCGACAAGCAGTTCCTGACGCAACAACTCGACGGTATGGTCGGCCGAGTGGCGCAGCAGTTCAGACACGCCCAGGAAGCAAGGTTTTTCGTTCTCAATCACGCAGCAGTTTGGCGAAATCGACATTTCGCAGTCGGTGAAGGCGTAGAGCGCATCGATGGTCTTGTCGGGCGAAACGCCAGGCTGCAGATAGACCATAATCTCGACTTCGGCGGCGGTGTTGTCGTCAACCTTCTTGATTTTAATTTTGCCTTTCTCGTTGGCTTTCAATATGGTATCGATGAGCGACGCCGTGCTTTTGCCGTACGGCACGTCCTTAATCATCAGCGATTTGTTATCGACTTTCTCGATGCGGGTGCGCACACGTACCGTGCCACCGCGCTGACCATCGTTGTATTTTGAGACATCGATGAGTCCGCCTGTCGGGAAATCGGGATAAATCTCGAACGGCTTGCCCTGCAGGTAGAGAATGCTTGCATCGATGAGTTCGTTGAAGTTGTGCGGCAGAATTTTCGACGCCAGACCAACGGCAATGCCCTCAACGCCTTGCGCAAGCAGCAGCGGGAATTTGACGGGAAGCACTACGGGTTCTTCTGCACGACCATCGTAAGTTTTCTGCCATTGTGTGATTTTAGGTGAGAAAACAACATCAAGTGCGAATTTAGTTAACCTTGCCTCAATGTAACGCGCCGCAGCCGCGCCGTCGCCCGTGTAAATATTGCCCCAGTTTCCCTGACAATCAATCAGAAGGTCTTTCTGTCCCAAATTCACAAGTGCCGTATAAATAGATGCGTCACCGTGCGGGTGGTAGTGCATTGTATCTCCTACTATACCTGCCACTTTGTTGTAAGTGCCGTTCTCGCATACTTTCATAGCGTGCAGAACGCGACGCTGCACGGGTTTCAGACCATCATCGATGTTCGGAACAGCGCGGTCCAGAATCACGTACGAAGCGTAATCAAGGAACCAGTTCTGATACATACCCGTGACGCTCGAAATGTCGGTCAGGTCGTTGGCAAGTCCACTAAACGGCTTCACGTCCTCAACATCAAAAACATCGTCATCAGCCTCAAGCGAGTCCGACTCACTATTAAACTCTTCTGCGTCAATGTCTTCCGATGCCGATTCTTGATTCTCGTTCAGTTCCTCGTTTTCAGAATCCATTGGTGTCTTGTCGTCAAATTCGTCTGACATATATCTTTTATTTTTGCGAAATTACGGTTAGTATATTTTCCAATATGTTTCACATACAATAGAATCGACATCACATATATCAATATATTCTGGTATATCTATATGATTTCCGTGTGTTGGGGAATATAAACTTATTTCACTAATATCATCTTCCTGACAATAATGCAAATACTCATCCTTATATATTGTAGCCACATTTATGCCATCCCAATTCTTTTGTTCTATATCAATAGAATCTCTCCAATGGGGATACGTGGGATAAGATATTATACACGTATCACCTATAAAAAACAAATAACGGTCGGCAGCACTCTCGTCTCTACTGTCACCACAAGAATATAGTATTGCCAACAATCCTAATAATATAAGTAACCGTATTACCTTCATTTTTCCTCAAATTAAACAGTAATTTATCGATTTATCTTAATATGCGGAATAGTTGTAAGTGTGCACTATCTTATATAAAGCGGATTCTCCCACTTGTATAGTGATGCCACCCGCATTTTTCACGAGATAAGTTCTCTGTAAACCAACAACAAACATTTCTGTGCTGCTTATGGTCGTTTTGTATATGGTTCCACCTGCATTATTGTCTTTAAAATATACAACTTCACCTTTTTCAAATTTTGCTGGAATTTGGGCTGTGGAAGGTATGTTGTAATTCTCAACATAATCATCGCCAAAACATATTGCAGAATGGAATGTTTTTTTATTGTTAGGAAAATAAATATCACAAGATGTATCTGCGTATTTTTTTGAAATATATGCAGCACCAAGCCCTAGAAAATTTGATTTGTTGATAAGTGTTGGCTCGTCATAAATATATTGGCCAACGGCATATTTATTAATAAATACTTGAGCATTCGCCAATATACCATTTGTCTCTCTGAAAAAAACGCAATCTAATGTTTTTGAGAAAACTTTACTTAAACAACTCTCTGAAATATTATAGGTTCTGGTAACAAGAGATGAAACAAGAATAGAAGTTATGGTTTGGTTAGTTTCCAAACTATCTTTAAACGCTTGTGTTGCATAAGAAACTTTATAGTAGTAATCTCCCTTATCGTTCTTTATTCGTTGGGAAACGACAACTGCCATAATAGGAAGCACACCTACTGTACCGTTGTTAACATGAACAACTTCACCTTTTCTGAATTTACAACCTTCTGATGGTACTACTTCATAGTTTTTGCCTACTAAATCATCAAATTCTTTCCTTCTACGAATGGCAAGAGCCTGTTCTGCGGCTGTAGCAATCGTATAATTCTTGTTATAGTCATAATTATATTTATAATTTTTTTTAGTAGTTGGTGCATATACGTGCAAATTCCTTATTTCATATTTTTTCCCATCATTATTTGTTATATCATTTACAGATTGTTTCTCTTCTGGACCCTCTTCCCATCCCATATTAATATATAGTTTCATGGAATCCTTAAAGTTCCCTGTTTTAAGATAGTTGTTGTAATCAAAATCTATTCCTTGAATAATAGCCAAATGCCCACCCGTACCATCCTCATCTTTTTTCAAGGTAACTATAACTGGCACACTATTCAAAGCAACTGCTTCAAATATTGTTTTTGCTTCATTTTCTCGTGTGCTATTGTCTTTTATATGTTTAAATTTCTTTAAAGGCAATGACAAATAGTTGATAATAGAACTTGTGCCATTATAATCTATATTTTGCAAACACAGATTTTTACGAAATATCGTCTTCATTATCTTTTCAAGAGTTTCATCTTTATCCTTATAAGAAGGCGATAGTGTTTCTATTCCATCATAATATTCTTGTACACACGCATAATCACGAAACAACCACATTAAAGTTAATATGGCTATTGGGCCGCAGCCTGCTGGCTCTAAATAATTATGTTCGCTATCGCCTTTCCTTTTCTTTTTATGTCGTCTCCCCAAAAATGAGCCAAGTAGATTGCCTACCACTGGAATCACATCACACAGAGCAGTTGCTACCTCATCCCAATTCCAATGCCCTTGCCACAAACTTATTTTTTTTATGTCATAAAAAGTTCCTATAAAAGGTAACAACCCTTGATTTATAATTCCTTGTCTAATAGTTTCATCTTCTATGTAACTATTGTACGGCCATCTTTGACTAAAAGTAGGCTCATTATAATTGTTATCAGTCTTCCAATTGCTATCGCCTTTACCATGCTCACAATTGTTTCTACCATTAAACCGTTTCAGCGAAGTTTTATCATTAAATTCTGCATCGTCTAAAGATACCCATACTCTACTAGTTTCTGTTGTTGTAACATTATCATCCATAATTCAAAACTTAGAAAGTTAACCAATATATACCTTGTATCATCAGATTTGTGCCGAATTGAATGGTTGTTTCAATGTTTCCATAGTCTTCTGTTTTTATGTTTTCCGTAAAGGTCGCGATTTATTTTTCCTCTTCAACCAAATCCTCTTCAATTCGCAGATTCTCAATGATAAACTGCTGGCGTTGCGGCGTATTTTTGCCCATATAGTACGACAGCAGGTTGGCAACGCTGTCGCCTTTTTTGACGTTCACCGCATCGAGCCGAATATTTTCACCAATGAAGTCTTTAAACTCATTTGGCGAAATCTCACCCAAACCTTTAAAACGACTTATTTCTATTTTCATACCTCGATACAAAGCGGCCAACTCTTTAGCCGCCGCATCGCGTTCTGTCTCATTGTAGCAGTATTTTGTCACCTTCTTGTTGCGCACGCGGAAGAGCGGTGTCTGCAAAATATAGACGTGGTTCTTGCGAATCAAATCGGGGAAGAATTGCAGAAAGAAAGTAATGATTAGCAGGCGGATATGCATTCCGTCGACATCGGCATCAGTAGCGATTATCACCTTGTTGTAGCGAAGGTCGTCGAGACTGTCTTCGATGTTGAGTGCCGCCTGCAGAAAATTAAACTCATCGTGCTCATACACAACCTTTTTAGTCATACCGTAGCAATTGAGCGGCTTACCGCGAAGACTGAAAACCGCCTGTGTTTCAACGTTGCGGCTCTTTGTAATTGAACCCGACGCCGAATCACCCTCGGTGATGAAAATCGACGACTCGTAGCGCAAGTCAATCTTTTCCTCAACATCCGACTTTTCGGTCACACCTTTCGGATAGACAGCCTTAACGTCGTTCAGGTGTATGCGGCAGTCGCGCAGCTTGTCGTTGTGCAGGTTGACCTTTTTGGCAAGGTCGCGAGCCTTCTTTTGCACACCCGACAACAGTTTGCGTTCTTTTTCAGCGTCTTGAATCTTCTTCAGCAGAACGTTGGCCGTGTCGGGATTCTTATGCAAGAAATCGTCGACTTCCTTCTTGATGAAATCGCCCACGAACTTGTTCACGCTCACGCCGCTCAACTCGTAGGGATTGCCTTCGCTGTCCTTGTCGGGGGCCATATTGGCCGAGCCCAACTTCACTTTTGTCTGACTTTCGAAAGTCGGCTCAATAACGTTTATGGCAATGGTTGCCACAATGCCGCCGCGGATATCGGACAGTTCGAAATTCTTCTGATAGAAATCTTTTATTGTGCGCGAAAGATGCTCACGCAGAGCACTTTGGTGAGTCCCGCCCTGCGTGGTGTACTGTCCGTTGACAAACGAATAGTAATCCTCACCGTATTGGTCGGTATGAGTGAAGGCGATTTCGATGTCGTCGCCTTTCAGATGGACAATCGGATAGAGCGGCTCGGCAGTGTTTCGCTCTTGTAGCAAATCGAGCAAACCGTTGCGCGACAGGAACTTCTGTCCGTTGAAAACCAGCGTCAGACCAGTATTCAGGTACGAGTAGTTGCGCAGCATTGTCTCGATGTAGTCGGTGTGGAAGTTGTAAGGTCCGAAAACCGTCTCGTCGGGCGTGAACTGTACCATTGTGCCGTTGCGCTCTGCTGTAGGCTCAAGGTCATACTCACGGACGAGTTTTCCGGCGGCAAAATCAGCTTGCTTCACCATCCCGTCGCGGAATGACCAAACTGAAAATTCCGACGACAGCGCGTTGACAGCTTTTGTACCAACACCGTTCAACCCCACCGACTTTTGGAACGCTTTGGTGTCGTATTTGCCGCCAGTGTTCATTATGGAAACGGCAGCTACCATCTTGCCCTGCGGAATGCCACGGCCATAATCGCGCACGGTGAGCGTATGGCCATCGAGCCTGATGTCGATGACAGAGCCGGCCTTCATACGGAACTCGTCTATCGAGTTATCAATCACCTCTTTGAGCAGCACGTAGATACCATCGTCGGGGCTGCTACCATCGCCCAATTTGCCGATATACATACCGGGCCGCAAACGCACGTGTTCAAGTCCTTCGAGCGTTTTAATGTTGTCGTCGCCGTAATCGCTACCCACAATGCCGTTCAAAGCATTGTTATCGTCACTGATTGCCATATTATGGTGTATTCTTAAAGAAAATTTCGCCAAA